>Ga0307934_1000667_pt1 | contig 24443 bp, 19 predicted proteins | sample OrgLakmetageno90_FD_201838 | JGI IMG/M metagenome (GOLD analysis project Ga0307934, IMG submission 201838) | Saline water microbial communities from Organic Lake, Antarctica - #90 | ecosystem: Environmental > Aquatic > Non-marine Saline and Alkaline > Saline | place: Antarctica: Organic Lake... | reverse complement strand
AAAGCTAGAATTGCGCACGAGCTATTATGCACCAGATTAGAATTCAGCTTTACAAAGAGTCAAATCGAAGTTCCGAAAAAATGGCGTTAGTGTTAGAAATTAATTGAAATTTTTAATGTGGGGAATTGCCCATAACGCCTCTGTATGGTGCGTTGTGAGGTTAGTAAAGATACAATTTGCTAAAAACTAAATAGTAAAAATCGCAGAGCGATTTTGTACATTTTCTTTTCTACAAAATTCGCTTGCGAATTTTACGGAGTATCAAAGAGTAAATAAACCTTCGTAACCTACTGACTCACTATGCACTATATTTATTGTTATGGGCTTTTATTTTTTTATCAGCCTTGTTCTCAGTCCGTCAATTCAGGGTTAGGTTCTCAGTCTATGTGACAAATAAGTTGAGCCAAATAAGCTGCTAAATTGAAAAGTAGAACTTTGCGATTTTTTCTGCTAAAAATCTACCTTACCAATGTTGGCGAAGTCAATTTGGTATTGTAAGAAGTCCAACAGTTAAATGCAAAGTGGAGTAGTAGCAATTTTGTAGAAATGGAATATCCTCAGAGTTCTTAGCCCCGCTGTGAATTAAAAGCTTAGAAGTTGGGAGTTTTGCAGAAAACAGCTCCAAGCGCAAGTCTTATTTTAATTTATAGCCAACACCGAAATATGCTAAAAAACCATAAATATGTGTTCTACCAAAATGATTAACACTAATATTTCCTTTATCATGGCCATAAATCATGGTTACTCCCAAACCAAATTTTTGCCTAATAAAAAAATTATTTGAAATATTTATGTCCATCCCTAAACCAACGGTATTTTCTATCCAAAAATATGGACCGTATTCATCAATACCCTCAACGTATATAATTCCATCTTCAGGTCTATTTTTTACAAGTGTAGAATCATAACCTATACCATAATAGGTTTGAGTTCTTGCACCTGATCGCCTTAATTGTAGATCATAGAAGGCATACGACCTGAAATTACCCATTTCGTAAATTAATTGATGAAAATATGTTTTGATTGCAATAAATTCATGAGATTTTACAGGATATAATTTCTTACCAAAATATTCATTAATACCATCACCTTGATAGCGAACAGGCAAATTAATTCCTATACCAACTCCTAGTTCTGATTTATTTTTTTTTATATTATAGTCTAATGATAATGAATGTCCAGAAGCAGTTGAGTTATAGCCACCTATTAAAGATTGAGCTATTGTAAACTGGCACAATAGCATAACTGCTAAAATGTTAAATAAATTTTTCATATTTTTTAAATTAAGGCGTGGATAAAATGTCCACGCCTTGTTACACTTATACAAAAACTTTCCAAATTCTAAATTTAGACTTCCACGAACTATTCCAATGAGCCCAATAATAATCAATCCAAACAAACTGGGTGTTGTGAACCCATACATTAGAAGGAATCCACGCATACCAATCGCTATTGTATTTCATGTTTCCGGTTAGCCTAACCGTTCCACCATTTCTAATCACAGTTCCTAAACCTTTAGGTAATCTATTCCAATCTCTTTCATAAGTATTCCAATACATATAGTGAACTCCATTCTGAATAGTTGGAAAAAACCATGAATTATATTTTGGATTGTCATCATCTGCGTGATAACTCCACTTATGTTGTATTTGACCATAGGTCTGGTTTCTATTAATTTGGCTAATTACTTTATGACCAGAGGTTCCGCCAAACAAGCTAAGAACTTGTCCATTCGGTTTTATATATCCATGTGATATTGCAAACTCAGATTTTCCGCTCCATCTACTTTCATATCCATAGCCTAAATTAATACTATGTTCATATGAATGAAATTTTTTTGTAGCATTTAACTGATTAGCTGACGAATTGTTCTTACTCGAGATTTTACCGCTACTTGTATCTGCATATATACAACTATCAATACCGTAAAAAGGAACGGCATCAGAGTTAGGTTCTATATACGTAGAAGTAACACCGTTATCTATAAAAAATAACGGATTTGTTGTTATTAGTGAACTTTCTTCATCCACCAAACTTTCTGATACATTTTCAGACCCTTCTGTTTCATAATACCAACCTACTATATTATCTTCCAAAGATTCATCTTCCAAGGCGTTCACCTCCAAATTCGGTGAAATTAAGGTTGAAGTGAAGGGTCGGCTAAATCAATATTTGGTACGAAAATAGATGGGACATAATATTCAAGTTCCGCAGTTTCTGGAAAATCCATATTTGGTGCAATAGGTTGATGTGTCAAACTATCTTCAATTAATTCCAAACTCAAACCATATACACTCAAATTTTGATTTATTTCATTGTAATAATTTGGTGCTGTATTTTGCAAATCAAGTAAATTAGCAGATTGAGTCTCAGAGTTTGAAGCCATGTTAATAATTAATTGATTAAAATTTACATCTTTTATTAATGGTGCTGTCGCCTCTGTTAGTTTGAATAAAAGGTTATTTATTTTTTCATCGTCTGCATCGTCTGGATTAGTTGCTAATAAAGCATAATCATAAATATAATTTCCATTATTGGATTTGTTAGTATTTTGAACCATAGACGATTTAGCTACTTTTTCCAATGGTATATTATTGAGTTCATATCTTATTTCTTTTAATTGAATTGGATTTGAACTCTCATCTACTATGTCATCTTTTTTACAACTTACAGCAATAAAACTTATTACCGCAAAAAGTCCTACAGATTTTATAAAATTTTTCATCTCTTTAAATTTTAGATGATTAGTCGTTTTACAACAATTTGGGAGGTAGTAAAACTTGCAAAATCGCCAAATTTCTCCCGTTTGAGCAATTCTAGAGAGGTTGCTTTTGTTAGTTTTTGGTCAAGATAAAGCGGTCTCAACTATGGTTAGTACTGTGTTTATTGCCCATAACGCCCATGTAAGATTTGTTGGGCATTTGATAAAGATACTGTTAACGTTTAACTTCTTAGCAAAAACTGATTTCCAGTTTTGTATTTTTTCAAACATTACGAAATCTGGAAACAGATTTTGCGTTGTATCAAAAGGAAGCTGAACTATCTTAACCTGCTCACGCCCAATGAATTTTACATTATGTTACCATTCGTTTTTGTTCTCCATCTCGGCTCTCAATCCATTAACCTCGAGTCAAATAGTCAAACAGTTGAGTAAGTATGACTTTTGTAAGTTGCTAAATTGGAAAGCAGGAATTGACTGATTTTATTTGATTAAAATCTACTTTGCTGATGTTGGAGAAGTCCACAAGTATTGTAAGCAGTCCAACCGCTAAATTGAAATTGTTTAATTGCAAGTTTGCACAACTGTAAAAGAAGTAAAGTATTGGCAACTTTTGAATATTGGCAAAAGTCAACAAGTTGAATAAGTGTAAATAAGCAACAATTAAGCTGAAATCAAATATTAGTTTTGAAAATCAGTCGAACCGTTTGAGAAATGCGAGAAAATTACAAGATTGTAGCAACTTTAATTACAAAATACAAGTTGTTATTTTGATTTTACTAATTTGATATTATCATAATTGTGCTTCAGAGAAGTAATGTTTGATAGAACAATATATCTTACTTTTTTATTATTGATAGCTCCTTTCATCGAGGTTAATAAAATATCTCCTGGACATTTATTACTATAAATTATCTCATTGTTTTTATCATAGGTGGCAAATTCATAGCTTTTAATTCTAAACCAATCATCTCCGTTTATCAGGTCTTTATCAATTGTTGGTTTTAAAATTTCCGACTTTAAAAGATCATCTAAAGCGACAATATCTATAACTGGCTTAGTGATATGATTGGCGTAGAAAATAGCTGTATTATGCAAAACCTTTAATGAATCAGATTTTTTAATATAAACAGTTAAATTGTATTGTTTAGCGGTTGTCGGTTTGATTGAGTATTCTTTTTCCCAATAAACTCCATTGGTGTCAAGATATATTTCTTCTGTCTTTATTTTCTTTGGATTGTATGCACCCAATCTTTCAGCAGTCATTATTGTATATTCAGCCAATGGGTCATTCCATTCTAGTTTTGAATTTATTGGTCTCCAAATAGACTGAATCTTGATTTCAGAAGTATCAAAAGCCAATTCAATATTTCGAGTTTTTACATCGGGTATTTTGATTCGAAAACGGTTTTGAACACCGACATAAAATTTGTTAGAAAAGGATTCAAAAGTTACAGCAAAAATTTCATTTGAGTCAAGTGGCCAATTGATTTGTATATTATTTTGACCTAAAACAATTAAGCTATTAAAAATAAATAATATTAAAAAAAATCTCTTTGTCAATACGTTTTAACTTTATAAATATCAAAATTTTACCAATGAATGGTAACGCCCCTGTAAGATACGTTTGGCTTTAGATAAAAGTAATATTTTCAGTTTATTAAATAACAAAAACCGACGCGGAATTGCGATTTTATTTTGATGTCCCGTAAATCCGAGGCGGATTTTGTGGGACGTCAAACCGCACCAAAACTAGCCGCACCGCCAACTGCCAAATGTATTTTACAGCATGTTACAAATCGTTTTTTGTTCTCAATTTCGGCTCTCAATCTATTAACCTCGAGTATTGTCATTCGTCAATAAGTTATGTAAGCAGAGCCAAATAAGCTTACAAATTGGAAAGCCTTAAACAACGATTTTGTCTGCTCAAAATCTAACTTGATGAATTTGGCGCTGTCAACAAGTTTGGTTCTCAATCTATTTACGAGATAGGCAAGTAGTCAGCCCGAGAATTAATTGCTGAGAAATAGCAAGTTTGCAGAAACTGAAGTCAGATAGTTAGTGAAAGATGGAGTTAGTAAGTTGTTAATTTGAAAAGCAAAAATTTACTGATTTTGTCTGCTCAAAATCTACTTTGATAAATTTGGAGATATCAACAAGTTTGGGTCTTAATTTATTTATGAGATAGGCAAGTAGTCAGCTCGACAATTAATTGCTGAGAAATAGCAAGTTTTTAGAAACTTAAGTCAGTTATATTATTGTGATTCAGTAGGAGTGTCATTAATCAGAATCTTTTGAAAATATTTTTTATCTGAGTTTAGCCCCATTAATGTTGGAATACCAAATAAAAATGGCAGTAACATAATTAGTAGTCCAATTATTAGTTGATTATATGAGAATAAAATAAAACCAACAAGAATAAAAAAAGTCTGAATAAATATATAAAGTTTTGAAATGATATATTTTACGTGAATTTTGGTTGGATTAGTTAAATGAATTATTTGAATTTCACTTATTGTAATGTTTGTAGGAGAAATTAAGTTACTTGAATCGACCATGGGAATTTTTGCAACTACCTTATTGTCAGTAAATTTTATATCATATTTATCTAAATAATAAATTGATAGAAACTTAGCCGAAAGTCTAGTAAAAGTATCGTTTGAGATAGTTTTTTTTGGAAAAAATTCCAAGCCTAATTTCATTTTGAGTAATGATTTGTAACGCCCATGTAAGATTTGTTGGGCACTTGATAAAGATACTGCTAACGTTTAACTAATTAGCAAAAACTGTTTTCCAGTTTTGTATTTTTTTAGACATTACGAAATCTGGAAACAGATTTTGCGTTGTATCAAAAGGAAGCTAAATTATCGTAACCTGCTTACGCCCAATGAATTTTACATTTTGTTAGCAAAAGTTATGTGTATCAGAATCAACTACTCACAAGAAAATACTCGAGTCAAGTTCTCAATCCATTTACACTGAAACTAAGCACTAAATTGAAAAGTAAAAGCTTGCGATTTTGTCTGCTCAAAATCTAAACAGATGAAATTAATTCAGTCCATTAGTTATGTACTTTGGAGTCAAATTCTCAATCCATTTACACTGAAACTAAGCACTAAATTGAAAAGTAAAAGCTTACGATTTTGTCTGCTCAAAATCTAAATAGATGAAATTAATTCAGTCCATAAGTTAAGTACGTTGAGTCAAGTTCTCAATCTGATTATACTGAAACTAAGCACCGAATTGAAAAGTAAATGTTAGTGATTTTTATACTAAAAATCTAAACTGATACATTTAGCTTAGTCCATTAGTTAAGTGGTTTTTGGTTTGAAAGTCAAATAGTTAAAACGAAGAGAAACAGTTGTAATTTTATTGTAATTAAATGTCAGTTTTGAAGTCAAAATGATAAACTAATTATTACTTTTTTGTAATGAGAAATCTACTACAACTATGAATACTTTTATTAAGTGTTATCTTAATGTCCTAGTGTCACTTAATCTATCTTGTACTGAAGTCTTTTCTGTATTTGCAAGAATTGAAAGAAATTCTAGAAATATCCAAACCCAACCTGACCATTCAAGAATTTCAGCTAGCAAATTTGACACTTTATCTACAACAAATCCACCTATATTTTGAAAATTTCCTGTAATAATTGCCTCATATCTGAGATACACTTCGTCTATGACTGGAATATGCCATGCTAAATATATAAATGTTGGTATCAGAAGAACTCCATCACGTTTTAATGACTGTTTAAAAGATATTTTCTTATTATCTAAACTATAAACTTTTAATCCAACCATAGTCTTACCAATGGTTTTACCATTATTCCCATATGTGAATAATATAAAATATAATGGAACTATAACTGCCATATTAATTACATGCAGAGTATAATTAAGAAAAGATACCTGTAAGAACAACAGATAACCGATAATCCAAATCCAAATACTACATATTAGAAGGTCAATTATTCCTGCCAAGAACACTAAGAAGGCATTTGGAGATTTTCTTTCCATCTTTTCTAATTTTTGCTAACACCCGAATAAAGTGAAAAGTAAGTTTATTCCCTTTTTGTCTCGAGTAGCAGGTGAAGGTCAAAAATACCACAATAAATTTTTAAAAGTTATACCCTGAAGACCTTATCCGTTTTTAAACGACTATAAACGTTTAGACTCGCTTGTAAGCGTTTACAAACAGTAGTAAAAATAACAATATAATACTGCCAGTCAATGGATACGTTAGATTTCAGGAAAAGGGCGGAATAGTCTACCCCAAAATCATTCCTGCAATTGTAGCAGAAATCAAAGACGCAATCGAACCGCCTAAAAGCGCCTTCATGCCAAATTTAGAAAGTGTTTTTCGCTGCCCCGGAGCAAGCGAACCAATGCCGCCAATTTGAATGCCAATGGAAGCAAAGTTGGCAAAACCACAAAGCATGTAGGTGGCCATAATAATAGACTTGTCGTATTTTAAATGAGAAATGTTAGTTACGTCTTTTAATCCGGCTAGCTGAATGTAACCAACAAACTCACTAGCTGCTAGCTTAATTCCTAATAACTGTCCCATTAGCATCATGTCTTCTTTGGCAACCCCAATCAACCACATCAAAGGCGCAAAAATAGTTCCCAATATAAACTCTAAGGACAAGCCATCGTAAGAGCTATTCGCTGCTATAACATCATTCAAAGAAGTAAAGTGCCAATCAATTCCAAGCCAAGCTATGGTGAAGCCATCAAAAGAGGCTAGCGCGCCCAAACCGCCATTGATAAGGGCAATAAAGGCTACAAAAACCAATAGCATGGCACCAACATTTACCGCTAATTTTAAACCTTCCGTAGTTCCGTTGGCAATGGCATCTAAAAAGTTAGATCCTATTTTATCGGCAGAAACTTCCACTTCCGTATTGATAGATTCCGTTTGTGGGTAAAGAATTTTTGAAATAACAATGGCTCCAGGCGCTGCCATTACCGAAGCGGCCAATAAATGCTTCGCAAAAACCAATCGTAAAACAGGATCATCACCACCTAAAAAACCAATGTAGGCTGCAAGAACCGCACCTGCAACGGTTGCCATTCCACCAATCATGACCAAGAGAATTTCACTCTTGTTCATTTTTTCGAGGTAGGCCTTAATTAGCAACGGCGCTTCGGTTTGTCCTAAAAAGATGTTACCAGCCACACTCAAACTTTCTGCTCCAGAAATTCGAAGTAATTTAGAAAGCAACCAACCAAAAGCTTTTACCACCTTTTGAATGATACCCAAGTAAAACAATACGGAAGTTAGTGCGGAAAAGAAAATGATGGTAGGCAACACTTGAAAAGCGAAAATGAACCCAAAAGTATCCATATCGACTACTAAGCCTTCAAATAAAAATTTACTTCCAGCTTGGGTGTACTCTAGTATTTTGACAAATATTTTGCCAATAAACTCAAATATATTTTGAATGAAAGGTACTTTCAGCACACCAATTGCAATTACGATTTGAAAAGCTAAACCAATGCCAACCGTTTTCCAATTAATGGCTTTGCGGTTGCTGCTAAAAATGAAAGCGATTAGAAATAAAGTGAACAACCCTATGATTCCTCGAAAAAGAGAGTTCAACGAAAACCCTTCCATTTCGATAGTTTGTGCAATAGGGTTGGTCTCTTGTTGTGCAAATAAGCTGGTTGGGAGTAAACCGGTGAACAGCAAAACAAGCAGGGCGGTAAGGTTCTTCAAAGGTATAGTTGGTTAGTTGTTTTTTTCGCCTCTTCTGTTGATTTCATCTCTAAGTCGAGACGCCTCCTCGTAATCTTCTGTTTCTAAAGCGACGTCTAGCTTTTTGTTCAACTCAGCTAGCGATAACGAAGCTATACCTTTTTTTTCTTTTTTTGCCGGTTTAGGCGTTTTCATCCCCGTTTTAGTCGTGGATTCTGCTCCTTCTTCTAAAATTATTCCTGCCTCTTTCAAGATAAATTCATGTGTAAAAATGGGACACTTAAATCGAACGGCAAGCGCTACTGCATCTGAAGTACGGGTGTCAATTTCCACTTTAGATTCTCCCTGTCTGCAAATTAATTTTGCATGAAAAATTCCTTCCATTAAATTGTAAATCAACACTTCTTCAATGTTAATTTCAAATGAATCGGCGAAACTTTTAAATAAATCGTGGGTTAACGGTCGGCTAGGAGTCATGTCTTCCAGTTCAATGGCTATTGCTTGCGCTTCAAAGCCGCCAATTATAATGGGCAGTCTTCTATTTCCTTCTTGCTCTCCCAACACTAAAGCGTACGCTCCAGATTGAGTTTGGCTGTAGGATAGGCCTACTATGTCTAATGCTATTTTATCCATGATTTGTTTAGAAAAGAAATAACTTTTGTCCAGCCCTAAGTGGGTGAGACAAAAGTTATCTTATTCGTGTTCTTTAAAATTAGTTCATGGCTTTTGCAGCCTCTACTAATTTAGGTACTACTTCAAAAGCATCACCAACAATACCGTAATCTGCAGCCTTAAAAAATGGCGCTTCAGGGTCTGTGTTAATGGCAACAATTACTTTCGATTGGTTAACTCCTGCTAAATGCTGAATAGCTCCCGAGATACCAATTGCAATGTATAAATTAGGTCGAATAGCAACACCTGTTTGACCTACGTGCTCGTGGTGAGGTCTCCAATCCATATCGGAAACTGGTCGAGAACAAGCAGTTGCTGCTCCTAATGCTTTCGCAAGATCTTCAATCATTCCCCAATTTTCAGGGCCTTTTAAACCTCTACCTGCGCTAACCACTAACATCGCTTCCGTTAAAGGTAAATCAGTAGACTGAATTTTTTGATCTACTACCTTTAAGCGAGAATCACCTAATTCGTAGGCTTTGTCTTCAACGGTTGCCGTTTTGTTGTACTCTTTTTTCTCCAATGCATTTGGCGTAAGAGAAATGATTTTTGTTGCGGTAGTTATTTTAATATGGGCGAATGCTTTTCCTGAAAAAACTCCTTTTTTCACGATAAAGTCACCGTCCATTTGTGGCAAGTCTACTGCACCGGTAACAATTCCTGCATTCATTTTTGCTGCCAACATAGGTGCAATTGATTTTCCCGACAAATCGTGAGAAAAAATAATGATAGAAGAGTTGTTTTCTTCTGCCGCTTGCTGAATTGCTTGGGCGATTAAGGCAGGCTGAAAATCGTTTAACTTTTCATTGGTTACATGAATCACCTTGTCGGCTCCATATTTTCCAAGCGTATCTAAATCATCTGCGTTACCAACTACCACTGCAGTTACTGTGTCTCCAGACTTTTCAGCAATTTGAGCACCATATGAGACTGCTTCAAAAGCTGATTTATGAACTTTATTTTTTGCCGTATTGGCATATACTAATATTGACATGTCTTAAATGATTTTTGCTTCGTTTCGTAATAAATTGAGTAGTTCAGCAGGGTTGTCTGCCGACACCATTTTGCAAGCTCCTTTGGCAGGAGGCAACTCGTAAGAGGCAATCTCTGTCGTGTTTTCAAAAGCACTTGGCTCCACCACGTTTAGAGGTTTTGTTCTGGCTGCCATAATTCCTCTCATGTTTGGAATTCTAGCTTCCGCCATTCCTTTTGCTGCACTTAAAACAAACGGAGTATCCACTTCAATAATTTCTTTTCCTCCTTGAATGTCTCTTTCTACTGTAGCAGTGTTTCCTGCCATATCTAGTTTAGATGCATTGGAAACAAACGGTTGGTCTAAAAACACTGCAACCATCCCACCAACTTGTGAACCGTTGTAGTCAATTGTTTCTTTTCCACAAAGTACCATGTCAAATGCATTTTCCTTGGCGTAGTCTGCGATTTGCTTGGCAACACCCAAGGCATCTGTAGGTTCCATGTTGATTCTTACAGCATCATCTGCTCCAATAGCAAGTGCCTTTCTTATGGTGGGGTCATTGTCCGCTCCACCAACGTTTAAGATGGTTACACTACCGCCATTCGCTTCCTTTAATTCCAACCCTCTAACCAATGCATACCACTCATCGTATGGATTAATAATGAATTGCACTCCATTCTTATCAAATGAAGTATTGTTGTCGGTAAAAGCAATTTTTGACGTAGTGTCAGGTGCTTTACTGATACAAACTAAAATTTTCATATTGAATAATTTAAATTAACTTATTTACAATAAATACTTTAAGTGTAGACGATAGGTTAGCATCGAAGGACTACGAAATTAATCAAAATCAGTGCAGATGGGCAAATAAATCTTTTCTCAATTTCCTTTCCGCAATTAAAACATCAGTTGTATTAGTTTGTTGTCAATTTATTACTTTTGACGTCCTTTTTATACTGAATAATCGATTATGAAAACATTACAATTTAGAGAAGCCCTTCGGGAAGCAATGAACGAGGAAATGCGAAGAGACGATACTGTCTTTTTGATGGGGGAAGAGGTTGCGGAATACAATGGAGCCTACAAGGTGAGCCAAGGAATGTTAGATGAATTTGGCCCGGAGCGAGTAATCGATACACCAATCGCAGAACTGGGATTTGCCGGTATTGGAGTTGGAGCTGCAATGAATGGTTTAAAGCCAATCATTGAATTCATGACATTCAACTTCTCTTTGGTAGCAATTGATCAGGTGATTAATTCAGCTGCAAAAATGTTAAGTATGTCGGGCGGTCACTTTGGAGCGCCAATGGTGTTTAGAGGTCCAACCGGTTCTGCGGGACAATTAGGAGCGCAACACTCTCAGGCATTTGATAACTGGTTTGCAAATACTCCCGGATTAAAAGTAATTGTACCATCTAACCCGGCAGATGCAAAAGGTTTATTAAAGTCTGCTATTCGCGACATGGATCCAGTTATTTTCATGGAGTCGGAACAAATGTATGGCGATAAAGGGGAAGTTCCAGAAGGAGAATATTTAATTCCAATAGGACAAGCCAAAGTGGTGAGAGAAGGATCGGACGTTACGATAGTATCTTTTGGTAAGATTATGAAAGTGGCTTTGGCTGCGGCAGAAGAATTAGCGAAAGACGGAATTAACGCAGAGGTAATTGACTTGAGAACGATTCGTCCAATAGATTATGCAACGGTAATTGAGTCGGTAAAAAAGACAAACCGAATGGTAATTTTGGAAGAAGCATGGCCATTGGGTAACATCTCTACAGAGTTAACTTACATGATTCAGAGAAATGCATTTGATTATTTAGATGCACCAATTAGACGAATTAACACGAAAGACACTCCATTACCTTATGCTCCTACCTTAGTGGAAGCTTGGATGCCGAATGTGAAAGATGTTATCGATGCAGTAAAAGACGTTTCTTACGTAAAGTAAACTGTAAAATACCTGCAAAGCCTTACAACGATTAGGCTATTAGTTGCAGGTAAAATTTAAAGCTTGGTTGATTAGAGTTCTCTAATTGTCCAAGTTTTTTTTTGGAAACTACAGAAATTATTCTTTTTAAAACCTCTGAAAATAAGGAGTATATAGGCGAAGTAAAATTAACAGACGTTAAGTTATACGCTCTTTAATGCATTTATTCAGTGTGTTGCATATAAAAGATTTTACTTCTACTTTTGCGGACTTCAAAAAAGAAAGAAGATTATACATTAATAATACACTATGGAAAATTTTTTATTGTACGTAGTTCCGTTTTTAGGAATTATTGGATTGCTTGTAATGGCAGTAAAATCAGCTTGGGTAACGAAACAAGATGCCGGAGATGATAACATGAAAGAACTTGCGAATCACATCGCAACGGGAGCAATGGCATTCTTGAAGGCAGAATGGAAGGTAATGGGATATTTTGTTGTTATTGCAGCAATTCTCTTGGCTTGGTCAGGAACAATGACCGACCCTGATCATCCACAAACACATCCTGTAATTGCTATTACATTCTTGATTGGTGCATTTTTATCTGCGTTAGCAGGTTATTTAGGAATGAATATCGCTACAAAATCGAATGTTAGAACAACACAAGCTGCTAGAACTTCATTAGCTAAAGCATTGAAAGTATCTTTTAACGGTGGTACTGTTATGGGCCTTGGAGTTGCAGGTTTAGCTGTATTAGGTTTAGGTGGAATATTTATTGTTCTACTTACCTTATTTGGTGAAAATGGGTCAATGGTAGAGAATGGAAGTATTACACTTGCCATCGAAGTATTGGCAGGTTTTTCATTGGGAGCAGAATCTATTGCATTATTTGCACGTGTTGGTGGTGGTATTTATACCAAAGCTGCCGATGTTGGCGCTGACTTAGTTGGTAAAGTTGAAGCAGGTATTCCTGAAGATGATATTAGAAACCCCGCAACCATTGCTGATAACGTTGGTGATAACGTTGGTGACGTTGCAGGAATGGGAGCTGACCTCTTTGGTTCTTATGTTGCAACTATTTTAGCAACAATGGTGTTGGGTGCTGAAGTTAGTTTTGGAACACCAAATGGAATGGATGAATTCGGGGGACTTTCTCCAATTTTATTACCAATGGTTATTGCAGGTCTAGGGTTAATGTTTTCTATTTTAGGAACCTTATTTGTGAAAATAAAAGGAGAAGATGGAAGTGTTCAAGGAGCGTTAAACTTAGGGAATTGGTCATCCGTGATCATGACTGCTATCGCTTCTTATTTCTTAGTTGACTATTTAATGGTAGAGAACATGACGATTAGAGGTTATGAATTAACCTCCATGGATATTTTCTGGGCTATTATTACTGGATTAGTTGTAGGAGCAATTATGAGTATAGTAACGGAGTATTACACATCAATGGGTAAAAAACCGGTTAACTCTATCGTTCAACAATCTTCCACTGGACATGCTACCAACATTATTGGTGGATTAGCTGTGGGTATGGAATCGACAGTAATACCTGTGCTTGTTTTGGCAGCAGGAATTTATGTTTCTCACATGTTTGCAGGTCTATATGGTGTTGCAATCGCAGCAGCTGGTATGATGGCAACGACAGCCATGCAATTAGCCATTGACGCTTTCGGACCGATTGCAGATAACGCAGGAGGAATTGCTGAAATGAGTGGTTTGCCGGACGAAGTAAGAGAAAGAACAGATACGTTAGATGCCGTTGGAAATACCACTGCAGCAGCAGGTAAGGGTTTTGCCATTGCATCTGCAGCATTAACTGCATTAGCATTATTTGCTGCGTTTGTTGGTCTTTCTGGTATTGATTCGATTGACATTTACAAGGCTGATGTTTTAGCAGGTTTATTTGTTGGGGCAATGATTCCATTTATTTTCTCTGCTTTATGTATTGCAGCCGTCGGTAGAGCTGCCATGGAAATGGTTCAAGAAGTTAGAAGACAATTCAAAGAAATTCCGGGAATTATGGAATACAAGGCAAAGCCTGAGTATGACAAATGCGTTGAAATTTCTACGAAAGCTTCTATTCGTGAAATGATGTTACCTGGATTGATTGCGTTAATCGTTCCTATTTTAGTTGGCTTTACTTTTGGTCCTGAAGTTTTAGGAGGTTTGTTGGCAGGAGTTACTGTTTCTGGTGTATTGATGGGAATTTTCCAAAACAATGCAGGTGGAGCATGGGATAACGCTAAGAAGTCTTTTGAAAAGGGAGTAATGATTAATGGTAAAATGGAATACAAAGGTTCTGACGCTCACTCTGCTTCAGTTACCGGAGATACTGTTGGAGATCCATTTAAAGATACATCAGGTCCTTCTATGAATATCTTGATTAAGTTAATGTCTATTGTTTCATTGGTAATTGCCCCTCACATTGCTGAAGGTGGTGGTCACGGTGCTGCGGCTTCTCATGGCGTAGAATCTTCTGTAACTATCGAGGCTATGGATGCTGCAGATGGAAACTCAATCGCGAATGGGACCTATGCTTTAAATCCAGAAAGTGGTTCCATAAGATGGGTAGGAAAAAAAGTAGGAGGAGAGCACTATGGAGATATTCAAATTGAGAACGGTTCTGTTACAGTCAAAGACGGAGTGATTCAAGAAGGAGAAGTGATCATAAACATGAACTCTATTACAGTTGTAGACATCGAGGACGCAGAAGAAAATCAAGATTTAGTAGGGCATTTAAAAGCGCCTGACTTTTTTGATGTGTCTCAGTTTCCTCAAGCTCGATTGCATATCTCAAGAGGTATGATGGATGATAACGGAGAGCAAGTATTGGTTGGAGAGTTTACCATTAAAGATGTTACGGAAGTGATAAAGTTTGATGTGAATATGTCTCCAAATGAGAGTGGTTTTAGTATTAACTCCGCTTTTGCAATTGATAGAACTAAATTTGGAATTAAGTACAAGTCTAAAACGTTTGATGCAGTATTAGATAAATTCATTTACGACCAGTTCGATTTGAAGTTTAATTTAAAGACATTTAGAATGTAGAAATTACTTCTAAGACATAAAAAAACCTTGTCACACTGAGCGTAGTCGAAGTGGTCAAGGTTTTTTTTATGTCTTTTTTTGTTGAATTAGAATAAGCCGTGCACTTCAGCATCAATTTTGCTTATCACATTTCCAAGGTCTTCCTTGTTCTCTAAGAAGTTGATGTTATCTACATCAATCACCAATAGTTTCCCTTGGTCGTAGGTACTAATCCATGCTTCGTAGCGCTCATTTAAGCGCTTCAAGTAATCTAACCTAATGCTCTCTTCGTATTCTCTTCCTCTATTGCTAATTTGCTCTACAAGCACAGGTATCGAAGCTCTCAGGTAAATCAGTAAATCTGGTGGAGCGATAAATGACTCCATCAATTTGAATAAGGAAAAATAACTTTCAAAATCTCTAGAAGTCATTAAGCCCATGGCATGAAGGTTGGGCGCAAAGATGTAAGCATCTTCGTAAATGGTTCTATCTTGTATTACATTTTTCTTGTTATTTCTGAATTCTTGAACTTGATTAAATCTATTGTTCAAAAAGTAAACTTGCAAATTGAAAGACCAACGCTGCATGTCATTGTAAAAATCATTCAAGTAAGGGTTTTCATCCGCATCTTCAAAGTGAGGTTCCCATTTGTAATGTTTTGCTAAAAGAGATGTTAAGGTAGTCTTTCCCGAACCAATATTTCCGGCTATTGCTATGTGCATATGTGCTTTTTTAAGAGTTACTAAAATAACAAAAAGCAGACGGGCAGCAAGGACTTTTTATTATTTATTCGAAGAAAAAACCGTCAGCTTTTTTTCGGCAAAAACGTAAAGTCCCGTTTTTTCTACACGAACGTTCCTCACAGCTTTAACTTGAATTTCCTTGCACGTTTCTTCGAAGTTCTTTTGAATGTAGCTGCAATATTTTTGATCTTTCCAATATCGAATTTCTTCGTTGACAATTTGGAACTCTTTTACATTTTTAACTGGAATTTTTCGCTTGAATGTTCCAAAGTGGTCAAACACGAACAGCGCGTCATCAGAACTAATAAATAACTGGTTGTTAAATTCTAATATTAGGTTAGGAGTAATCCTTTCGTTAAACCACTGCGAAAGATTCAACGTTTGTTTGTCCATTACGTAATTGTCATTGAGGTGAATTGCACGTTGCTGAATGACATCATAAATCCAAATGCCATTAGCCCGCGATTTACACGCATTAGAAATTTGGTCGTAACCGAGTTTTTGTAAATCTATATCATTCCCATTGTCGCTCAGGTAATTGTCAAGAAATAAAATAAGGTTGTAGTCGCTGAAAAATACCAGTATTTCGTAAGGATTTGTAGCGTCAACATGACTTATGGAGCCATGCCTTCTGCTATTAAAGGCAGCTAGGGAATCTCCCTTGTTGGAGTACATCCAGATATAGTTTTCATTCCATAAAAAAATATTACCAAGTTGGTCGGTCGTGAAATGTTCTGCTTTGTGAGAAATCTCAAAGCGTTTCTGACCTATGACCGATTCCTGACATATGCCTGAAAAATGGAAGAGAAGAAGAGTCGTAATTAAAATTGTTCTCATGCCATTTGCTTATTCATGGCAAGAATGTCTTCGATATGTTCTCTTGTGTTACTTAGTCTGGGAACTTTATTCTGACTTCCTAACTTGTTCTTTTTCTTCATCCAGTTGTAAAATGTTTTTTCGGGCATAGATTGCACTAACGGCAATTCCAGTGCCATATTTCCTTTTCGTTTGGCTTCGTAGTCAGAATTTAGTTCTTGCAGCTTTTGATCTAGGTATTTAGTGAATTGATTCAAATCGCCTGGCTGCTTTCTAAACTCAATCAACCATTGGTGTCTCCCAGCTTCTTTATTCGTCAAGTAAATTGGCGCTGCAGTGTAGTCTTCTATACTAGAACTTGTTAAGTTGCAGGCATGTTCCAGTGCTTGTTCTGCATTATCAATAATCACTTCCTCTCCAAAGGCATTCATATAGTGTTTGGTTCTGCCAGATACTTTTATTCTAAAAGGATACTTCGATACAAACTGAACCGTATCGCCTATTTTATATCGCCACAGTCCTGCATTGGTCGAAATGATTAAAGCGTAATTGGTTCCTAGTTCTACCTGATCCAAGCTTAAAGTTTTTGGAAATTTCTTATCCCATTCCGCCATTGGTGCAAACTCGTAGTAAATTCCGTAGTCTAACATCAGTAAAAGCTCCCCTTCGTGGTGCAAGTCTTCAATGCCAAAGAAGCCTTCAGATGCATTGTAGGTTTCCATGTAATTCATTTTTGAACTTGGAATTAGCTCTTTAAATTGTTGGCGATATGGGGTGAATGCCACTCCACCATGAAAGAAAACCTCCAAATTGGGCCAGATGGTTGAGATGTTTGGAGCTCCTGTATCTTCTAGAATTTTGTTGAGTAAAACGAGCATCCAAGAAGGTACACCGGAAAGACTTGTCACATTTTCGTTAACAGTCATTTTTGTCATTCGTTGTAGCTTCTCTTCAAAATCTTTTAACAGTGCAGTTTCTCTATTTGGTGTGCGCATGATGTCTGCCCAAAAAGGTAAGTTTTGAATAATGATAGAGGATAGGTCTCCTTCGTACGATTCATTATCTGGATCAATACTTTGACTACTACCTCCCATCATGAGCGTTTTTCCTGTGAAAACAAATGTTTCAGGGTGACGTTTACAATAGATAGAAAGCATGTCTTTTCCCCCTTTGTAATGACATTCTTCTAAGGCCTCTTTGGTAACTGGTATAAACTTGCTCTTATTCGAAGTAGTGCCGGAAGATTTTGCAAACCATTTTGTTTCCGAAGGCCAAATTAAATTTTGTTCTCCACGCTTCAGTCGATCGACATAAGGTTTTAAGTCTTCATAGTCATGCACGGGAACAGTTTCCTTAAAATGATCAATAGTGTCAAAGGAACTGAACTTGTATTTTCGACCAAACTCTGTATTTTTTGCTGTAACGATAAGTTCTTCAAACCATTCATTTTGAACCTCGATGGGGTATTTTAGGAAAAGCTCAATTTGGTGAGCCCTCTTCTTCATCCACCAAGAAAAGATTGAGTTGAAAATAGGCATGTTGACAGCGAGGTTTGATTTCTATAAAAATAATAATTTTAGATGCAGGGTGCTCATAAAAAAACCGCTTCTCTTTTCAGAAAAGCGGTTTGCCTTGGATGGGCTGTTTGTTTAATCAATTATAATGTCGACGGGCAATCTTGTATACACCCCTCGAGTGCCAATTACAGATTTAATGTTTCTGTAGTAATGCTCTGCTTTACCAATGTCTTCCCCAAGAATTTGCAATTTAACTTCGTTCGAAAACTCCTTCATCATTTTTTCAAATGGATCTTCTCGCTCCGGCATTTCCTCTAGTCTATAATCTTCTAATTCAGCAGTTGCAACTGCATATGCAATAGCGTCATTTAAACCTCCAATTTCATCTACTAACCCAATTTCTTTAGCATTTATGCCGGTCCAAACTCTACCTTGCCCGATGCTGTCTACATCGGCTTGCGTCATTCCTCTGCCGTCGGCAACTTTTTGAGTAAAGTCTGAATAAATAGCTTCAATCATATCCTTCAATGCTTCCCGTTCTTTTAATTCTAATGGTCTAAAAGGAGTTAAACCGTCGGAAAAGGTGTTGGTGTTTACGCGATCGATATTGATTCCTAGTTTATTGTTAAACATGCCTTTCATGTTTGGAATTAATCCAAAAACCCCAATAGAACCAGTAATGGTGCTTGTTTCTGCAAATATTTTATCAGCTGCGCAAGAAATATAATAGCCGCCTGATGCTGCAACTCCTCCCATAGAGACAATCACAGGCTTTTCAGCTTTTGCAAGAACTACTTCTCTCCACATTACATCTGATGCTAGTGCGCTTCCTCCGGGAGAATTTACACGCAGTACAATGGCTTTTATTTTATCGTCTTGCCTTGCTTGTTTTAGCGCTTTTGCAATTGTTTCTGATCCCATAACGCCATCTCGACTTTCACCACTAACAATTTCTCCTTCTGCGAAAATGACCGCAACTCTGTTTTTAGAGTTGATTTTTATTTTGCTGTCTTCCATCTTCGAGTCTTTCACCCTGTTCAACTTTTTCAATGCAATTGTTTTCAGCGCTTGGCTTTCTTCGATTCCAGATTTTTCTTTCAAAGCTGCTAAAACTTCATCCTCGTACAGTAAATCATCGATCAACTTGTATTGCTTCGCGTCTTGTGCGTTTCTAATTAGTAATCCGTCTGCAATCGTGTTTAATTCCTCAACGGTGATACCTCTAGCTTCAGCTATTTGCTGCGTCATATGATTCCATAAAGTATTAACTAGGGTAGAAACCTGTTCGCGGTTCGCCTCACTCATGTCCTCCCTAATGAAAGGTTCTATTGCACTTTTGAATTTGCCGTGACGAATAACTTGCATGTCAATATCTAAACGACCAAGCATGTCTTTAAAGAACATTACTTGTGCACTTAAACCTTTAAAGGTCATTTCACCAGCAGGGTTTAAATAGATTTCATCCGCAACGCTGCTCAAGTAGTATTCACCTTGGCCAAAATTTTCGCTGTAGCTTACGATAAACTTACCTGACTCTTTGAAGTTAATGAGCTCATTTCTGATTTCTTCGATACTTGCCATGTTCGCTTGTAAGGACGATATATCCAAGTAAATACCTTTTATGTTTTCATCGGCTTTAGCTTTCTGAATATTGTCTAGAATATTTTTTAAGCTTAGCGGAGTTTTATTTTCAAGAGTATTGAAGTCTATGTTTTCAAACGGATTGTTTGATGGTCGATCTTGAATTGCATTTTCGAACTGAATGTGCAATACACTATTTTCGGCAACTTTCGGAGACTCCTTGTCTTCAGCTCCAGCTATAAGTGCTGAGATACTTGCAATAAAAAAGACCACTACCACAAATATGGTTAATCCAAACCCCAACATGGAGGCGAACATAAATTTAAAAAACTGTTTCATACGTTAAATATTTTGTGCAAACCTAATCGCTTTAAAAGGTAAATTGAATAGATTTACATTAATGGTAGTTCAAAGTGATAAGAGGAAAAATAGCGTGTACCTATCATTGGGAACAAATCTTGGAAATCGTCTCGAGCATTTAAACCAAGCGATAGCCCAACTGCAATTGATAGCTCATGAAGAGGTACAAGTTTCTCCCATTTATGAGTCGGAACCATGGGGCAACGATTCGCTAAAGCCGTTTTTTAATTGTGTAGTGCACCTGTCCACTAATCTTGACCCAATACACTTATTAAAGAAGACTCAAGAAATCGAAAAAGGAATAGGGAGAGGTAAAAAATCTCAGGGAACGGAGTATAAAAATCGAGTGATCGATATTGATCTATTAACGTATAATAATTTGACCATTGACTCTTTTTGCTTAGCAATTCCGCACCCACATTTAACCAAGCGGCGATTCGTTCTGCTACCCTTCGCAGACATGGCTCCTAATTTATTGCTTCCGTACTCCTCGCAATCAATTGAAAATAACCTTTTGCACTGTGAAGATAGGTTGTGGTGTAAAAAAATAAAAGAGAAATAAAAGTATTTCAAAGGAAGTACAGTGTTATTTGTATGTAATTGAAGAATTCGCTAATATTGCACATTAGAACTAAAATGTTTAGAATATAATTTAACATGAAGAATAATACCATTAAATCATTCGCCATTGTAGGATTAGCTGCGGTAACTGCCACAGCTTGTAATCCTTTAAAAAACATGACAAAAAGAGCTGACGAGGTAAGTTATACCGTCACTCCTAGTCCTCTAGAAATGCACGGAGATAGTGTTGAAGTTAATATTGCTGGAACAATACCACCAAAGTTTTTTAACAAAAAAGTTTCTGTTGAAGTAACACCAATGTTGAAATACAATGGTGGAGACAAGAATTTAGATAAAATTGTATTAGTTGGTGAAGACTCAGAAGTTTCTGGGCAAAAAATCAATTACGAGAAAGGCGGTAGTTTTTCTTACATGGACAAAGTTGCTTATGTGCCTGGAATGGACGTAGCCACTTTAAATGCCGCTGCAGTTGGAAAGTACAAAGGAAATGAAAAGCCTTTTGAGCCAAGACAAATTGCAACTGGTACTATTGTTACACCAATGTGGGCAATGGATGATGATAAGGCAATTGTAGGTGCGGATAAGTTTACAAAAACTACCCCAATGAACTCTACAGCTGTGGTTAATTATGAGGTAAATAAATCTTACGTTCGTCCTGCAGAGCTTTCTGACGAAGATGTGAAAACCATGAAGACTTGGGCCGCTAACATGGCAAAGAACCCAATGTTTGTTTTCAAAGGAACAGATGTTACCGCTTATGCTTCTCCAGAAGGAGAAATCTCTTTGAATGCTAACTTAGCGGACCAAAGAGCAAACACAGGCGCTTCAGCTGTAAGTAATATTTTAAGAGGAGCAAAAGTAAAGGCCGCTTCCGATAAAGACTTTTTTGTAAAAAGTGGAAAGGGTGAAGATTGGAATGGTTTTAAAACTGCTATGCAGTCATCAGACTTAAAGGACAAAGATGTAATCTTAAGAGTTCTTTCTATGTATGAAGATAATACTAAGAGAGAGGAAGAGATTAGAAACTTAGCGGCAACGTTTGAAGAGATTCAAGATAAAATTTTACCGGGACTTAGAAGATCTGAAATTAATTTGAGAGGGGAAATGACAAGTTTTTCTGATGAAAAAATAAAAGATTTTGCTGTTTCGAATCCAGATACTTTAAGTACAGAAGAATTACTATACGCTGCAACTATGTTTACGGACATGCAGAAGAAAATGGACATCTATGTAACTTTTGCAAAATTATTTCCAAACGATTGGAGAGGACCAAACAACATTGGATACATTCAGTCTATGCAAAATTTAATGTCTGAAGCGAAGGCAAACTTTGATAAGGCAAATTCACTTTCACCAAACAATCCTGTTATCAATAATAACTTAGGGGTTTATGAAAGATCAATGGGTAACAATGAAAAAGCGATGGAATATTATTCTGCTGCAAACGGAGCAGGTCCTGAAGTTGGAGCTAACATGGGTTACTTAGAAATGTGGAAAGGAGATTACTCTTCTGCAGTTGCAAATTATGCTTCTACCAAATCATTTAACGCTGCATTAGCTCAAACTTTGAATGGAGATTATCAAACTGCTGTTCAAACAATAGATGCTTCACCAACTGCTAACTCTGCAAGAAGCTTATACCTGAAAGCGGTAATTGGTGCTAGAATGGGAGACAAGAACATGATGGTTTCTAGCCTGAAAGCTTCTATTGCTGCGAATGGCGATATGAAAGCTAAAGCGAAGAAAGATGCTGAATTCACTAAGTATAAAGATGAATCAGAATTTCAAGCTGCAGTGAACTAAAACTGTAACAATAATTTAATGAAAAGGCATTTCCCCCAAAGGAAATGCCTTTTTTTATGCGTCGATTTTAAATGTTATTACATGCAGAAGGCATGTCGGTAATTGACTTAACTGGAAATGCGGATTAGGATTACAGAAGTAAATGGTTTGATACTATTTGCTCCAATGGGAGTTTAAGATTCGTTAAGTACCCAATTAGAACTGTATTCGAGATTCATCACGAAGTCAAGATAATGTACTTACTAAGGAAGTTATCTGAAAATCTAATTAACTTAACCGAGCTTCCTAACCTTCTTCATTAGGTCAGAAGCAAAAACTAAATCAGACAACTCTTTGTTCGTTGTTTTAAGAATGGTGTCCTTTGTTCCTTCCCAGTGCTTATGGCCTTTGTGAATGAAGATAACATGGTCGCCGACTTCCATCACAGAGTTCATATCATGGGTAACCACAATTGTAGTAATTTGATACTCCTCTGTAAGTTCTTTAATCAAGTTGTCGATTAAGATCGATGTTCCGGGATCAAGACCCGAGTTGGGTTCGTCACAAAACAAGTAACTAGGCTGTAGCGAAATTGCTCTAGCAATGCCAACCCTTTTTTGCATGCCACCGCTTATCTCAGCCGGAAAACGATCGTTAATGCCGCTCATATCCACCCTACCCAAGCAGAAGTTGACTCTTTCTTCCATTTCCTTCTCTGTCATGCTTGCATGCATCCTGAGCGGGAATTTTATGTTTTCCTCTACTGTTAATGAATCAAACAAAGCTCCACCTTGGAACAACATGCCAATCTTCTTCCGAATTTCTTTTTTGTCGTCCAGTTTCATGGCGGTAAAATCTTTGCCATCATACATAACCTGACCCATGTCTGGTTCTATTAAGCCTACTGTACACTTGGTTAGAACGGACTTTCCTGAACCGGAAGCCCCAATGATCAGATTTGTTTTACCTTTTTCGTATACCACGTCAATGCCATGCAAAATTTGCTTACCATTAAACGACTTCTGTATGTTTTTAAGTTCAATCAAATCAGCAACAATTGAGTGAGAATATAATTGGCAACAAGTATCACAATACTCGAGGTAACTACTCCTTTAGTGCTCGCAACACCTACTTCCAGGGCTCCTCCTCTAACGCTATAGCCGTAAAATGCTGGAATGGAGGTAATGATAAAAGCGAAAACTGCTGTTTTGATTAAAGCATAATAAATGGAAAACATTTTAAAGTCTAGCTGCACACCTTCTATGTAAGCATCAGTAGAAACAACGCCTGAGAACTCTGCGACTAAATACCCTCCTGAGATTCCTATGAACATACTCCAGATCGCTAAGAAAGGGTTAATGAGAACAGCTGCAATAATTTTGGGAACGATTAAGTAAGAAGCAGAATTTACCCCCATTATTTCCAACGCGTCGATTTGCTCTGTAACTCTCATCATGCCTATTTCAGAAGCGATGTTAGAACCAACTTTACCTGCCAGTATTAGAGCTATGATAGTAGTGGAAAATTCCAAAATCATCGATTGCCTAGCCGTAAAGCCTACTGTGTATTCAGGTATAAGTGCACTGTCTATATTCGAAGCAGTTTGTAAGGTGATAACAGCACCCATAAAGGCCGAAATGATTGTAATGATGCCCATGGATCCCAAGCCAAGAGAGTTTATTTCAAACCAAATTTGCTTGCGAATCAGAGACGCTTTTGTTGGCTCAGAAAATGTTCGAGCCATCAGTATAAAGTACGCTCCTATGTTTTGTAGCAATTTCATTTCAGTTCACTAAATTAATTTTTTTCATAGCAACAACACGTGGAAAAAGGAGGAATATAAATAAGTTTTAAATATGTGATTAGTTGTATTGCTATTTGAATAATAAACACTAATTTTGACCTCCAAATATAGATAATACATACCTAAGATATATTGCGGGATGGAGAAGTGGTATCTCGTCGGGCTCATAACCCGAAGATCGTCAGTTCGAGTCTGGCTCCCGCTACTAAAGCCTCAGAAACTTCTGAGGCT
>Ga0307934_1000661_pt1 | contig 24531 bp, 17 predicted proteins | sample OrgLakmetageno90_FD_201838 | JGI IMG/M metagenome (GOLD analysis project Ga0307934, IMG submission 201838) | Saline water microbial communities from Organic Lake, Antarctica - #90 | ecosystem: Environmental > Aquatic > Non-marine Saline and Alkaline > Saline | place: Antarctica: Organic Lake... | reverse complement strand
AACAAACGTGATGCCATGAGTTTACTAAATGGCAGATTAAACTCTTTGGAGAAAGAAACGCATTCAGCAACAAGCAGCAGAGTTCGCAAAAGTGAGTTTGAAATGCTTGTTGAACGCGTTAGCTCTTTGGAACGCACTGGAGGTTAATGTGGATGTAAAATACAGATCGCGAAGATTTATTCTGGCGCTTCTGTGGACAATCGGCACGCTCGCACTGGGTGTTGCCGTTGTTTTCAAAGTAGGAGCAGACCCTCTTTTGGGTATAGGTGTCACAGCTGGCTTGGTAATGGGCGGCTATGGCTTTACAAGAGAAACAGGTAACAAACCTTCTGACAAAGAAAAGTGACCTAACATGAGAGAACATTATGTCAAAAATCAACAAAGAAATTACGGACACTGTTCCGCAAAAAGAATCAGATGCAGTACCAGAGCCTAAAGCAGAAGAAACTGTGGTAAAAGCTGCGACATTTTCTGCAGATGAGCGCAATCCGTGTGATTGGGAGCTTTTCAAAGAAGAAGAAGGCGTTACAGCTACTCACCGCATCACTCGCAAAGAATTCAAAGGCGAGTTGACGGAATTTAATCTTGCCTTAAAGGCGTAAGGAGAGGAATATGTTGGCGCATAATGCAGTAGATAAAACTAAGACAGTCGCAGATCCGAATGCTGAATATGCGTCAATGTATCCCATTTGGAAGAAATGTCAAGCAGCATGTACAGGTGAAAGTGCAGTAAAGACTTATGATGCAGTCTTAGATGTGATGTCTTTCACAAACTTGCTTATACCGTTCTCACCTTCAATGAGTCCGGAGCAATACAGATTTTATAAAGCGGAAGCAGAATTTCCAGGCATCACAACAGAATTTTCAAAAATGATAGTGGGAGGGCTGCTCAGAAAGAAACCTTCACTGTCATTTACAAACACAGCAGTAACAGAAGACATGAAAGATTGGCTCCTCAATGGTTTTGGCCAAGACGGTTCATCTTTAACTGCATTTCTCTCGACAGCTTTAGAAGAAGAGATCGTCACAAGTCGTGCATGGGTTTTCATAGAACATCCTGTAGTGCCTGATTATGAAAATCTCAGCAGAGAAGAGCGCAAGAAGATCCACCCGTATCCCGTATTGTGGCGTGCAAAAGACGTCATCAACTGGAAGACCACAAAAGCTGCAGATGGTTCACTGGTATTGAGTCAAGTGATTGTCAAAACTTTTGAAGAAGATATTTCCGACAACGAATTTCATCCAGATATCATTGAAGTAGTCTCTGTGTATGAGTTGCATGAAGGCCATTATCGTATTCGCAAGTTCAGGAAAGAAGTTGAGGCTCGCAGTGTTGCCGTTGTCAATGGCGTAAAGTCACACAATTTCAACAAAGAAATCTATACACTTCATGAAACGATTGAAGAAATACTTGTCAACGGTAAAAAGCTAGAGTATTTGCCAATATTCCCTTTGAACGGCAGTATTGATATTGTTCAGCCTATTCTTGCCACAATTGTAGACAAAGAAATTTCGCTGTACAATAAAGTGAGTCGTCGCAACCATCTTCTTTACGGTGCGGCAACATATACGCCGACAATCTCTGCAGATATCACTGACGCTCAATTTGAAGCAATTGTAAGCCAAGGCTTAGGTGGGTGGATACTGTTGCCAGAAGGTGGCAGCGCGTCTGTCTTAGACACCCCGACTGATGCTTTGAAAGATATGGACAGGGCAATTGCAGCAGGGGTAGAAGAGCTTGCCAAGCTGGGCATCCGCATGTTATCTCCTGAAACAGCACAGTCAGGCGTTGCACTGGAAATACGTAACGCAGCACAGACAGCTAAACTCGGTTCATTGAATGCCAAGATATCGTCCACAATGGAAAAGATAGTTCGCTTTATGGTTTACTGGGACAGCGGCCTGCAACTTTCAGACGCAGATATTGACTTTTCCCTAAGTGACGATTTTAACCCTGTTCCGTTAGGTGCAGATTGGTTGAGATTGGCAACAGAATGGTATGAAGGGGGACTGATACCCAGATCAGCATGGTTAATGTTATTGAAACAAAACGATGTGCTGGATTCTGATTATAATGATGAAAGCGCAAAGGTGGAAATGAAGCAAGATGATTTTGTCGAGAAAGATGACGGCAAAGATGAAGTCTTCGATTAATACTGGAGTTTCAAATGAACAATGCCTCAACTGCAGCCTATGACGAGCGGGTAAATAGATCGGCAAATGTACGCCGTTACGAAAAAGCCCTACACTTGAAGATAATCGATATTTTCAGAAGTCAAGAAAAGCGTGCAGATAATATAATACGTGACAGCAGCTTGACTGTCGCAGGCAAAAGAAAACTGAAGAGAGAGTTACGAGCATCAATTAACAAGGCAAAAGACGAAGCTTTCCGCACAAGTAAGCTTGGACTTATTGACCTGATTGGTGACCAACTGTCATTCGGTTTTCAAAACATGGACAACACCATTGGCAAGATTTGGCGTACCAAGCGTCCTCCCAGACGTATTGCAGAAGAAATTGTATTGAAACGTCCACTGCATGCAGATAAGACTCTGTTACAGGGTTGGGCAAATATTTCATTGGGGGAACGCAAGCGCATTGAAAAGACAATACGTCAGGGGTTGGCAAAAGGCTTATCACCAGAAGAACTGGCGTTGTCGGTTCGCAAAGGAAACGTGCACAGAATTACCCGCAACCAGTCACGAACCTTGGTCACTACTGCAATCACCAGCGTGTATTCGCAGGCGGATCAGGCAATCTACAAGGCAAACGAAAACGCGTTGACAGGGTGGCAGTATGTTGCAGTTCTCGATGCGAGCACCACCCCAGTCTGTTCACACAGAGATGGGCAAGTATTTGATGTTGACAACGTTGACATGTTACCGCCTGCGCACTATTTCTGTCGAAGTACAACCACGCCTGTTTTCAAATCGTGGAAAGACATCAAAAATCTTGACAATCTCAATCAAGTGCGTCAAAGAAACTTGGCAAAACTTTCACCTCAACAAATTGCTTTCTATGACGGCAAAACACCTTTGAAAGAAAATTACAGTGAATGGTTGCTGAGACAGTCTTACGAAACGCAGTTGAAACATCTCGGCAGTGATGGTAAAGTAAATCTTTTTCAAAGAAATAAACTGCCGTTGTCCAAGTTTGGCGATATCGCTGGCAACCCTCTCACTCTGCAAAGTTTAAGAAGGTTGACTGACGAATATACGCCACCAGGTCAAACAGCAAAATTCGCAACAGCAAAGCAAAAGCTAGACGACTTATCTTTGGCAATCAGTGTTCCGGAAGATATTACCGAAGCTATGAAGAAATCAATTGTGCAATACTATATTTTGCAAGCAAATGAACTTGACGGTAATCTGTCCATGATGGGGTATCGCGGAATCACAATGCAAGCAAAGAAGGCAAAGAAACGTTCTGTATTAAATCGTCCACCAAATGAGTCAGAATTGGTTTACAGTCCTGTGCTCAGACGTTATGTAGATAGTCGTTTGTATCAACCTGAGCCTAAGGTGCTGGAAACAAGTCTGAGACTTCTTGATGATTCTCCTGACTTAAATCCCACAGACAAAGCTGTAATAGGTGATATCGTCAATCGTTTGGAAGCATCCATGTCTGTGAACCAGCGTGCAGTTGTGGCAGATAATTTACGGATATTGTTTACGCGATATCGCAAGAATCCTGAACCATGGAACAACTTCAAGGCAGTAGTGAATGCTCAGATAAAGTTTGACATATTAAATGTGTCAGATAACTTGGAAACAGCTTTGCGGAGTAATTCCAGTGTTTTGAAAAAGCTCAAACAGGAAGGTTACATTGACCCTGTTTTAGGTATATCTTCACTGGATGAATTGCACGACAATCTCATTTCAAATATCAAAGCAAAATTGAATTGGGAAAGGACGGTTGCGCCTAAATTGGCAAAAGAGTTGAGGCAAGCTTTTGACTTGAGTATTCCTATTCCTTTGCGCAGAAGAATCACTGACCCTAACGCTTTAAATAAATTTTATGTAAAGTTTGCACATCGTCTTTCATTGGCGGCATCCCCTGACATAGATGAGTTTGCAGTAGCATTGGGTAGAGATTTGTACACGCTTGCCAATCTAAACGGTACTAAAGATAAATGGCGCAGTCTGGGCATGAATTTACTCAATGCCAACAACGATTTTTTCAAATTGGAAACTTTCGGTGTTCAGAAAAGAAGAATGCGTTCTTCAATAAGTGGGCAATTCTTTGGTCAATTTTATGACACATTTTCACAGAACATCATAGTTACTGACCCTCGCATAAAAGTTTATGAAAGACTTTCTCGTCAAGTTGATGTTGGAATGCGTGTACCTATGAAGCACAATAAGTTAGTCATTCGCAGAAACTCGAAAGAGTATTGGATAGATGACGGTGTAAGAGGTTACAAGAACACAGGCATACCAATTACGTCAACAAGTTCTTACAGTGATTTTCCAGAGGAATTGATTGACCAAGACTTTGTAGATGCTTTGAACTGGTCTGGGAAAACACGTTATACGATTGACCCTGACACATTTGACTTCTCAGAAGCATTGTTGATGTTTAAAGACGACAAAGGCCGTTCTAAGTATTTTGACGAGTTGAATGAGTATCGTCAGTATATGTCTGGAAGAGATGATACGTATGAACGTTTCACTGCAATGCGCTGGTTACGGAAGTCCAACTCACAGTTTGGAAACATGCCGTTTGTAGACCACAGAGGACGAGTCTACGAGCGTGGGCTGATTTCTCCGCAATCTGGGGAGTCGTATAGGGGCTTCCTTTCGACAGCAGAGGTGGGCACTCTCGGACAAAACGGCTACAGGCTTTTGAACGATCAGGTAGGTGGTTTCTTAGGTGGGATATCTGACAGACTTGAAGGCAGGTACAACGCCCTCAGTTTCACAGGTAGACAGAAAATCACTGAGATGCACCGCAAAGCACTTATCGAGATAGGTCACATGGCACTGCGAAGAAAGCCAAATGACATTCGCAAATTTCTACAACACCCTTTAGTTGCACAAATTGAAGGTGAAGAGTTGAACAAATTTGTCAGATTTGCAATTGAGTATGCTCGCTTGGACAACTACTTAGGCGGGGATTTCAGTGATTTGCGTAAGCTTGATAACTACAAAACAACGTTTGCCATGGAAGTGGATGCGTCTTCGTCAGGTGCTCAGATAATTGCTTTGACTACCAAGAACAAGCAACTAGCTCAGTACAGTAATGTAGTCCCGACAGAGCAGAAAAACCGTCTTTACGACATTGTTGCCAGAGACACTTTCAATGACCCTCGTTTCAAAAAGTTGAATGCAGAACTCAATCTCACAGAGAAAGACCTGCGTAAAGCTGCTAAATACAAGGTCATGGTATCGTTATACGGTGCTGGCGAGAAGACTGGTTTAATGCAAATAGAAAAGAATTTGGCAAAGATACTCGGCAAGAAAGATATTTTGACTGTTACGTCTACGGATCGCAGCAAAGTTCTTGACCAGATTTCTGCCAGAGCAGCAAAGTATAAACAATTTTCACCAGAGACTTATCAAGACCTGATGACACTGCGCAAGCAAGTCAAAGATGTGATGGACAATGGACGAAAATTTGAAGACAGTATTATCAAACACTTGTGGTTCATAGATGATGAAGCAAAAGGGCTGATCAATAAGATCACAGCAGGGTATGACAACAGTCAATTAATGACGCCAAAAGACTTTCTGGAAATAGGTAAAATAATGTCTGAATATTCGGCTGCACAAGCTCCGATACTAAAGTCATTTACCCGTTACTTTGGAAGACTTGCGGAAGACTTTTTGAAAAACAGCAAACCCAGCGCTGCCACAATTGATTGGAAATCTGTAGTAAAAATGAATTTTTTGGGTAAAAACGCCAACAGAGGGCAAATGTTACCAGAGAAGGTTGCAAACTTTCTTGGGCTAGACCCTACTAAACCTGTTACAAAAGAGATTCTGGAAAGATACTTGGAGAAAGATCATCCTCTGATGGACTTACTTTATGGTGTCAAATCACCGCAATACAGACAGACTGGCAGAGGTTTCGCAGGTTTCAGCTTAGATTTCGGAAAGAAAATAGGCAAAGTTCCTGTACTGAAAGAGTTTGAATTTTTGGAAACAAACAAGTTGCCAAAGAGTTGGACATCAGTACCTTCTGTTAATATGGATGGGAAAGTAATTGAACAAGTATTCAGACAAACGTTTGAAGAAAAGCTCAACTACTTTGACAAAGATGGCAAGCGTATCACTAACATTATCAATGTAAGTCAAAAGACAGAAGCTTCTTTCTTAGACGTTCTTTTCAACCGTTCAGGAAAGATAAACGACATTGCTGATGTAATAGATGCCCGTACTGCGTATGGTGTCAACTTCAACCATTCAAACGATAGCGTCATGGTTCGCCGCTTCCATTTATGGGGCAGTAAGAACAAAGTGCCAACAAGTACTATACATGATGCTTTCATGACAAACATTGCTGAGTTGCCTACCGCAATGAAAGCTTTGAGAAAAATCTATGCAGACTTTCTTGAGAATAACGTCATTCTTATGACTCTCAATGAAATGAAGGCTAGAGGTTTGCCTTTAAGTGTGTACAATCAATACTTAAATGAGGCAATCGATATTGGGTTAATACCTGTGCCAGGTAGATCTGTGATTGACGGCAAAGTTGTTACCTTAGCAGATATCCTCACCGAAGAAGATATCTTAGAATCAATCAGTACCGACTTTACAGAAGATTATGGTTGGTATGGTATTGGAATTTAACAAGAGGTTGTACCTCAACTGTGGACTGTGTCCGGAGAAAATATAGAATGACTGATGTAAATAACAATCAAGACGACAACACCGATGTACCGCCAGCGCCAGCGCCAGAGGCTCCTAACCTTGGTAATGATACCAAAGAGTTCAAAGATGCAGTAGCAGCAGCGGTAGCCGAACAGTTGAAAGATCTTAAAGCCAAAGTAGACAACGCTTACAGCCAACGTGATACTGTAGTAAAAGAAGCCGAAGAATTGAAGCAAAAACTATCTGAGCAACAGACTGAAAAGTTGAAGGCAGAAGGTAAAGTTGCAGAAGCTTTGGAACTGGAACTAAGTCAAGAACGTGCTAAAAGTGAAGTTCTTGCAAAGAGAAACATTGAATTGACAAGAGATTTGGAAATTAAAAGTGTTCTCAATGGCTACGATTTTCGTTCAGATAAAGCATCAAAGATGGCATTCTCGGAAATTACTGCTCAACTCGTCCAGACCGAACAAGGTTCTTGGCAAGGAAAGAACGGTGATAAGGTTGAGAAAATCATTGGCGACTTTATGTCCAGCGAAGACAATGAGTTCTTGTTGAAACCTAAGGCAAACTCAGGTGGAGGTCATTTACCTACATCACCCACATCACCGCCTCCAAGTTCTGGCAAATCTCTGTTTCAAATGACGCAGAAAGAAGTGCTGGAAATGGCGGCAACAGGCAAACTTAACAGATAGGAAATATCCAAATGTCTCAAAATTTTGACGGTTCAATCATAGGCGATGACGCCCAAAGTAACGTTGTTTTACAATCTGCAATAACAGGTTACAGCGATGAAGCTTACACTTCTGCAAAGAAGTTAAACTCAACAGGTATCGTAGGTTCCAATCCAGATATCGTAGCCGATACCGAAACATTTATCGGTCAAGCACGTTGGAACACTCCGATTAACGCAGCAATCAACATTGCCAGCTTAACAGACTCTACAGATGGTGCTTTGTCTGATTACGGCACAAGCATGTATAAGTACATTAAAACTGTACGTACACACGGTGCTGAGAAAATCAACATGAAGCAAGTTGTAACTCAAGTAGACGGTCTTGCAAAGATCGGTCGTGACTTTGGTGAAACTCGTGCACAAGATGAGCACAATTCAATTTTGGCAACGCTTAAAGGTGTAGCTGCCACTGAGTTGTTCTACGGCACTGATGACGGTGGCTTGGGTGGACAGACCTTTGCAAACGACCCTGCTGACATGGCTTACGGTTTCTACGTAGATTTAGGTGGTAACATTGTTTCTGCTGCTTCTGCTGCTTTACAAGGCGCAGCTCGTGCTGAAGCGTTATTAAATGCTTTCGGTATGGCTTACAAAGATTACGAGCCAGAGTACGCTTACTTGATTTGTTCGCCAGAAGTTTATGCTTCTTTCCGTTCTGCAAACTTAGTTGACCAAGATCGTGTAGTAGATGGTAACATCACTTTTAACACTCTCTTCCAAGGTAAGTTCCGTCTATTACAGACTCGTGCAAACCAAGGTTTTACTACTGCTGAACTAGTTGCTTTCAATACTGGTGGCGGTGTAGACATAGTAGGCAGCAAGACTTCGTTTATCGTATTGCCTGGTTCTATTGAGAATGTTGCAGTTGACGTACCTCTGCCTACCGAAATTACTCGTAAAGGCGCTGCTTATCAAGGTGGTGGTACAACTCAAATTTGGTCTCGTTGGGGCGGTATTTATCATCCTCGTGGTTACTCTTGGGCTGGTTCTGAGAATGCTTTCGTTGCAGATTACACTTCAACCAACCAAGCAGCTCTTTGTGGTTCTGTACGCAAGTCTGATGACAATATTCACGCTGCGATTTCTTCCAACACTGCTTCAAGTGGTGTTCACACGAACCGTGGTGTATGGAAGCGCACCTCTTCTTCTGCACTATCACTAGGTATTTTACCAGTATTCCACAACTAATCGAGGAGAAGACTCATGGCGTTAATCAAAAGTGTCAACTCTTATGCAGGTTTGGGCGATGCCGAAGCCTACTTTGAGAATCGACTTGACGCTACTGACTGGGTAACAGCTTCAGATGAACGTAAAGACCAAGCGCTGGTAACAGCTACTTCGGTTTTGGACAGTCTGGACTGGTCTGGTGTAGTTGTGAGTTCTTCTCAACCTTTGGCTTTTCCAAGAACTGGCGCATACTTTGACACAAGACTTGGTATGATGGTTCAAATGGAAAGTGTGGGAGCACCTCAGCGCATTGTAACTGCTACAATTGAACTTGCATTACATCTTCTTTTGAATGATGGTGTATTAGACGATTCGGGCAGCGTAACTGAGCTGAAAATAAGTACTATTGAACTCAAAACTATTCGACCAGCTTCCAAGATACCGCCTCTTGTGAAAACGTTGATAGCACCTCTTCGCATAAATGGTGGGAAGAGTAACGCATGGTTTAGAGCAAACTAGTGGCTTATAAGAAATTGATAGGCAGTAATCTTCGACGTGCATTTAGACAACTGAAAGACTTGGCGGTTGATGTTGTTTTTGTGGGCAGAGAAGAGGCGGGTTTTAATTTCGGCTTAAAGACTACCAAAGATGTAACAAAAACATCTGTTACTTTGCAAGCAATAGTTCTCAAAATAGAATCTGAAGGTGACACTGTGTCTTCCAGAAGTCAACAACTCCTGTTCCAAACAGCTGAGGCAAGTGACATCAAGACATATGACAGTGTTGAAATAGAAGGTTTTCTTTGGAGCGTTGGTGAAAAAGTTTTTTCAGACAATTTTATCACTTTGGTAGATGTTCATAGACAAGGGGCGGTGCAATGAGTCGTTATGAAAATCTAGAAAATGATATCTTCTCAGTATTTGCAGCAGAAGAGTGGCGAAATGAAAATCTCCCTGCTTTTCCTGCCAATTACAAGATACCAGAAGACTTGACGGAGTTTGTTAGAATAAGCATTCTCCCCAGCTTGCCTGGCTACAATATTAGATCGATTTCAGGTATATTAATTTTAGAAATATTCAGTCCAGCCGGAGTAGGTTCTTCTCGAACTTACCAGATCGCAGACATTCTCGACACTTATTTAAACGGCAGAACAATAGGCAACACTCAGTTTATGGACAGCGTCCTTGACATTTTGACTACTGATTCTGTTAACGAGAGTTTAACTAAGGTCAAATACCAAATTTCTTTCAATTATAACGGAGTAATGTAACAATGGCACATATTAATTCAATTGGCGCAGGTATGTTTTCAGACTTATCTGTATGCCTAGACGCAGCAGATGTAGCAGCAGTAGTTAACAACCCTTCTGAAGCGCTTTTAAAAGCATGCTTTGCCTCAGAACTTGAACCTACTGAGATAATGACTGCTGCTGGCGGTGAATTCGTTCGCATCAAAGATGTACGTGAATTCCCAGCAATGGGTACACCACCTAACGTTGTAAACGTACCTGTTTACGGTCAGTCAACATCACAGCAAATTCAAGGTCAAGCAGACGCACCTTCTATCGAGCTGCAAGTCAACTACGTACCGGCAGATTGGGATTCAGTCTCTCTCTTAGGTAAGTCAGTAGGTGATGGCAAACAGTACGTTTTCCGTTTCACTCTTCTTAACTCTGCTCCTGCAGCTTTTGCAGCAGACGCAATGGGTACGCAGAATACTAGTTATTACTGGGTAGGTAAGATCGAAGCGTTACAGGTTTCACCACAGTTGACTGATGCAAACACTGCAACAGTTACCATCACTGTGCAATCTGATTTCTACGGTGCTTTTACCGGTACCTAAGTCAAAATTGGGAGGGGCTTCGGCTCCTCTTTATTTACAATGGTAAATCAATTATGAGTAAGAACAACTTTAATCGAGGTTATATTCTGAGATTGACAGCAAAACACTGTCGCAAAGATATTGACTTCAGCATTCGCAAGACCTTCGATCGTATTAAAGATTTTGAAGGTGATCAAGAAAAGTCCAAAGAGATTTTCGAAACTCTCGGACTATTACATGGTTTAAGGAAAATGTTAGATGATTTCCAAAAGCTTAATTCAGAAAAATTCAAGTAAGGTAAGTACAATGAGCGAAAATACACTTAGAAATTTATTATCAGAACGCGACCTTTATAACAAAAAGGTTGTAAAGAAGTTTGACTTCATGGGCGTACCTGTGAATTTGACAAAATTGACTATTTCCGAAGTAGAGTCTCTGCAAGAGTTAAACAAACGTGCAGAAGAAGAGTCGTTCAATGAGATGGATATTATGTTTGCCATCATAAAGAAAGGCTGTCCAGACTTTGCAGAGTTGGAAGACGAAGAAATCAAAAACTTTCCTATGGACGAATTGATCAAACTTTCAAGTGCAGTAAGTAAGCACTCTGGATTAGATCAGGGAAAAAAGTAACGCTTTCAGATGAGGAACTTCAACTTTTTGAGTTGGCATGGTTCCTCGGAAAATCTGTTCGAGAAGTGAGAAGTTGGCCTTTTGAAGAATATATCGAATGGCTGGCTTATCTCGAAAAACGCCCGATAGGTTGGCGTGAGGATTTTCGCACATACAATATTATGCGATCTTTCAGCGAGTTGAAAAGCAAACCAGAAGACGTGTTTCCCTCTTTGGGGCCGATATTCGGCAGCAAGCGAGACGAAGCCGCTGGCAAGAAGTTACTCGGCAGTGCTTTCCATACTCTCATGTTGAAAGCAAAAGGTGGTGCTGTAATAGAAGGATTGTAATATGAGTATGAAGATAAAAGGTATAAATGCGGCAAAGACGTTTCTGAGAACATCTTCCAATACGCTCAGGCGGGAAGGTACTCACAAGGCGGCTTTGTCGCTTTTTAAAGACTTACAAGCAGCAACCCCTGTAGATACAGGTGAAGCAAAAGCAAGTTGGTCTATTGATTTCATATCAGACGATGAGGCGATAATTTCCAATTCGGCTGATCACATAGAAAACTTGAACAATGGTTCTTCAAAGCAAGCACCTGAATTGTTTATAGAAAAAGCGGCATTACGTTACGGTGATGTCAGAGGTTTAATCGTAGAGAAGAAAGGATAGGCAATGGCTATTCAAATAAGAACTCAATCAGATTCTTCACAGGCGTTACGCGATCTTTCCAGACTGAACAAAAGTCTAGATACCGTGGCATCTTCTTCTGCAAAAACTTCGCAAAGTATGGATCGTCTATCTGGCGCAAAGTCTTCAGGAGAGTTAAAGAAAGTCTCTAAAGAAGCTACCAAAGCGAGTGCGTCAGTAAAGGATCTAACAACTAATTACAAAGGCTTAATATCGTCAATTGCGTCTTCGATTGCAATTACAGCAGCGATAGTAGGCTTTACAAAGCTCTCAGATAGTGTGAGCAACCTTAACAACCGTCTGCGAGTAGTAGCAGACACAAACAAAGATTTTGAAACATCACTCAAAAATGTTCGTCAGATAGCACTCGCAACGGGTAATCCGTTGGATGGTGTTGCAAACATTTATTCCAAAGTAGCACTGGCAGGTAAGCGTTTCAACGTTTCTCAAAGTCAAACTGCCAAATTCACTCAGAATGTTTCGAAGTCACTGGCAATATCAGGTGCAAGCGCACAAGAAGCAAATAGTGTAATTATTCAATTAGGTCAAGGCTTGGGTTCAAACCGTTTAGCAGGTGAAGAACTTCGAGCAGTACTTGAAGGCTCGCAATACTTGGCATTACAACTTGCCGAAGGTATGGGCATTCCTTTTGAAACTTTACGCAAAGAAGCTGAGCTGGGACGGTTGACATACTCACGTGTAGTCAATGGCATGCTCAAGCAAAGTGACAAGATAAACGAAAGTTTTGAGAAGATCAATTTTACATTCTCACGAGCTTTCAAAAATCTCGGCACATCAATAAATATACTCTTCTCAGAGATTTCCGAAAATTTCACAGGAGACAGAGGTGGGTTGCCAGGCATTATAAAAGACTGGGCAGACAGTATTGCCGCGTCTACTGACATGATTGCTTACAAAATAGACTTAAACGTATTTAAGATGAAACTTCTGTTTGTAGACATCCGAAATACTTTACTGAGTTTCGCAGGCATACGTGTGGAATTTGGAGTCTTCAATGGTGTTGTCGATGGGCTGACATCAGTGCGTGACAATTTCAACAGATTCGTCTATGATGTAGAACGCAATAACATGGATGCTGCTTTGACAAATTTGAGCAAAGCAATCGGAGGAGTAGGTGATACCAGTAAAGCGCTGTTCAAAGCTTTTCGTCCAGAAAGTATTATTGACACTCTTGCTCAACTTAACTCACTCGGTGGGGGTAGCAAAGATGTAAGCTTTTTCATAAGCTCAATATCTGATGCTCAGACTCTCAGTGAATTGATGACTAAACTTTCCAGTCATCAGTTATTCAAAACTTTCCGTAACCCTGCAGCACTGGGCCTTTTCAGTGGAATAGGTGATGAACTGGGAATGGAAAGATTCCCTGCACAATTGCGCAATGTCATAACAAGCACATACGCAGAGCTTCTCAACGGCGATACTGCCAATGTTGAAGAAGGTGCAGCATTTGTCAGAAAGCAATTTGAGAGCTTTTTAGACAAGATAGGTATCGAAGATATTCGTGCCAAAAGTTCAGACTTTGCAGAAGTGATAGAAAGCTATGTCGGGACTATCTCAGAAGGATTGCAAAGTGGCGTAGGTCAGCTTGCACCGTTCTTTGAAAATGCCAGCAGTGAAGAACTGTTGGAACGTGCGCGTCAAATGTTTGAAGGCGATTCTAAAGTCTTTAAACTGTTGGAAAACTTACTTCTTGATAAAAATGCAGACACAAGAGCAATACAAGTCTTACTGTCAGCAGCAACAACAGACTACTCAAGGTTTCAAGTCGCCAGCTTCCAAACTGCATCTTATGGTGTAGAGAGTGGCAGTAGAGCTTTAGACGCAACTGTGCGAAACAGTGCTCAACGAAATTCGGCTCAACTGGTATCCAGCTTTGATCAGATTGAGAAGAGTGCGGAAACTTTCGGCGGCAACCTTGTTCAGAATTTCGGCTCCACTCTGACAGAGTCTGTTGCAATTCTCAAAGGCAAAATTGCTGACTTGGCAGGTTCACAAAACTTGTTAACAAATGAAGTGGTCATTTCACTATTCAAAGATATTGAAAACGGTTCTAAGTCAGCAGCAGCCAGTGTAGGCTCAGTCATTGATGCTCTCAAGTTAATTGCGGCAGATAATAATCTCAGTTTTGGAAGCTTGCAAGGCACGATTGATGAAGTCCGCGTTTACAGTGAACTGTTGGAGAAAGTTGCTGGTAATGCAAGTTTTGACGGTGCTGCAGACGGTGCTTCTCGGCTGAAAGATATTTTCTCACTTACCAATGAAGTGCTGGGCATGACCAGTGACCTGACGAAATTGACATCTACAGACATTGCCAATAGATTGGCAGACAGTCTTGTAGGTAACAGTTTGAAGTTTGGTGCTGCAATTATGCAATACAAACGTGGCGTAACCGAAGTTCAGAGTGTTGAAAACTTCTTTGGAGAAGAAGCCGCCAGACGTTTGGACGGTATTGTATCCAACATGGCTTTGTTGGGAAATTACAGTGGTGACAGCGCCAACATATTCAGTTCTTTCAACATAGATGTGAATCGCAAAGATATTGGAGAGTTCGTCAAGTTGTGGACTTCAACCAATTCAAAGTTGATTGCTGAACGTCAAAAGGCATTGGGTACATTAGACAGTGTCAAGATAAGTTCACTGGATATTATCAAAGACATTTACAGCAACACTCAAGGGGATACTCTTCTTGACAAAATGTTGTCTGCATCAGACTTGAAAGCCAAGATTGCTCAAGTAAGAAACTCTGCGGAGTCAGAATTTGCAAACAATACTGTGGAAGCCACAATCGTAACTACAGGTACAGGTTTGCAGCTTGTAAGAGACTTCGGTATCATTGTCGATGGGTTCGTAGACAACTCTGACAGGGCTTTGCGTCAAGTTAAAAATGTACAGTTAGGTCTTTTGAAAGATTTGGCAAAAGCTACGTTCTCAACTGGTTCAGAAGCATTTGGATTTACAGACGAAAAGATTGCAGAATTTAAGCAGAAAGCGAGTAACATTCTTGGGACTCCGCTAGAATTGAATATCAAGACAGCAGATGTTCTTGACGGTTTAGATAATATAGTCAGTGCTGGTAAAGAAGCTGCAGAAGAGTTGCCTGATTTCTTTGACAAACTTTTTAATGATTCCAAATCAGAAAAGTTCGTAAGTGCAATGTCAGGTACATTTGATGCGGTAGTTAAGTCTTTCAAAGGAATATTTGGACTGTTCGGTTCTTTCGACCTTTCACTGGATCCTTTGTTTGATGTCACCACAATCACACGTCTGCAAGTGCAAATTAGTGAACTTGCCAGTAGTTTTGGAGACTTGTTTAGTCCAAGCATGAGCAGCGGATTTGCATTAGATGGTCTGATGGAAGCCAGTGGCGACACTATCACTGCTGTAAAAAGTTTGTTCGACAGTCTTTTTAATACAAACTTCAACACTGATGGTTTTGACACTGCTTTGAAAAAAGTAGGTGATGGGTTCCAAGAAACTTTTCAGCAAATTGGAACAGCGTTGTCTGAAATAGGCAGCTTTGGTGAGACAGTAGGTAAGTCAATTTCCAGCCTATTTTCATCATCAGGTGGTAGCGCTTTTGTAGGTGCATTTACTAGCGGTCTCGGCATAGTCTTCGGTTACTTTGTGACACTCTTTCAGACGTTCTCTTTGAAGAATATCGTGCAGGGTTTCAAAGACCTTTACCTAGGTATTGCAGAAGGTTTTAAAGAAGGACTTGTTGAAGCATTAGGCGATGCTCTCACTTCAGAACAAGGTCGTAGATGGACTCAGTTCTTTGGGGTGTCTGATATCAACAAAACTCTGACAAGTGTAGACAGCATAAATGGTAAACAATTAGATTATGCGGGAATGCAAGAAGGTTCTTTTGGAGGCGTAGGGCAACAGCGTTTCAATGAGTATCGCCCTTTCTTGTATGAGCAGTTTATGGCAATTCCCAAAGAATTTCAAGATGGGTTGTCTAAAGCAGTATTGGCAGCATTTGGTGCAGCAATTACGCTGGGATTGAGCTTTAAAACAGTTGGCGGAGGAGCTTTGGTACTGTTCAAGAAAATCTTGGCATTAACCATTGCAGCAGCATTCATTGATGACGGTGTGGCACAAAGCTTGACTACAGTATTGGGTAGAGCATTTTCCACAGTGCTGTCTTTGTTTGCAGGTTTCTTTACAACAATGCCTCTTGAACTGGGTATACTATTGGCAGCCAGAATAGGTCTTGCCTTTCAACCGATAAGAGAAAGCTTTACAAGATTGTTGGGAGGTGTTGCAAAAGCTCCTTTTGATTTGATCAAAGGTTTTTCGGAAGGGATTCAAAGAAAAGGCAATGACAGTGCTTTATTGAACATCCGTGACTTAGAGAGCGGTAACAATCGCAGTATAAAAGATCTTGAAGCAACTCGTCAGAAGTTATTGACAAATCGTGAGTCTTTGACCAATTCACTGGTCTCAACTAATCGCAAAGCAGGTATCAACATCACACCTGCAGCATTGGAGAAAGCAACTCGTCAAGGTACTTTGGCAGGAAATTCCAAACAGTTTGATCAACTGATAAGCTACAACCAACGCATCGCAAAGAGTAACGGTGACTTAGTCAACCTGCAAAAATCTTCTGTGAAACTCAGCAGACGTTTGAGCTTGGCAGAGTCAGAAGACTTTCGTTTGAATACCAACAGAGAAGAACGTCGCAACAATTTCTTCGGAGCTGCCAGTGGAATAGGTAGTATCTTGGGAATTGGCGCAGGTCTTTACTTGACTCAGACAGAAGGTTTTGGCAAAGCAGTCGATAATATTCTCGGAGCAACAGAGACTGCAGGTAAGGCATTAACTACTTTCAGCTTTGTGTTAAAAACAGGTTTACTTGTAGCGTTACCCAGCGCTTTGGCAACTGTAGGCGGAGTTGCATTTTCACTAATTAGTCGTTCATTACTGGCAATTGTAGTGGGCGCAAGTGCAATCTTCTTGAAACCTTTACTTATCATAGGTGCAGTAATAGTAGGTTTGACAACAGCATTCAATTGGCTGGCTTTGTCAGTATATCCAGGCAGCAATTTGATGAAGGGAATAACAGCCTTGACATCAGGTTTTGCAGCATTGATAATACTGCCTGCCAAAATATTTACTGCACTATCTGAGCTATCTTTTGATGATGTATTGCAAGGTCTGGGTGAGTTTAACCCATTTGAGACTTTGGGAAATGTTGCAAAAGCTGCTGCAGAAAGATTGGAAAGTTTGAATAACAGCTTACAAGACAGTTCTTCTGCTTTCAGAAAAGTTTTCGGTAAAGTAAATGACATGTTGCAATTTGGGCTGTGGGCAATACAAGATTTTGGCCTGAGCATTATAGGCGCATTAGCTTATTTCAAGCTGTTCAGCAGTCCTTCACTGACAGAACGTTTGGGAAGATTTACCAAAGGAATTGATCTCAGCGCAACAGGTCTCAGTAATTTGTCCAAAAAGCTGAAAAACATAGCGGGAATTTCTGCTGGTGGTAGTGTACAAGATGCCCGACTGCAAGCCAGCTTGATGGAAAAACAAGCTAAGACACAAGCGAAAGCTTTGACAAATACTTTAAATGCTTCGGCCAATAGAGTCACTGCACAGATGTTGGCAATGAACATCAACGGTGTCACTGATAGTGCTGTAAATGTTAAAAAGAATGCTGTAGATGGTAATTTTGACAAGTATGGTAAAAAGAATATCGCAGCCATGACTCGGTTGAAGTCTGCTTTGGATTCACAAACTCTTGCAAGTAAATCAGTTGCCAATAGTAACGATAGACTTGCAGCAGCAAATCGTAGAGTAAGAGTTCTAGAAAGAAGAGACGCAATGCAAGCGCAGAGACTGGCTACAAGACAAGCAGGGTTTACAAACTCAGCAGGTCGTGCAGGTAGTGTTATTGGTGGAGCAGTAGGTACGGGTCTGGCATTGTCAGGAGTATTCTCCAAATTCAGTGATAATATAATTGTGCAAATAGTTGCGGCTGTGAGTTCCATAAGTCTTCTCAGTGTTGCTGTAGAAAAACTGTTCAGCTTTGTTGCAGGAAACTTATTTAAACTTGGAGCAATGATTGTTACAGGCTTGGGTTTGAAAGTTGTGCTTGGCTTGGGGGTATTAGCAGCTCTGTTGGTAGGTTTGTTTCCGAATATCGTAAGTGATGCGAAGGACGCACCGAGACAGTTCGGCTGGGATGAGTTTGGGAAAGGTGTGGAAACACCCATGGAGACTGTCAACAGAGTTAGTGACGAAGCAGCTATACGCATGGTCGCCAGTTGGGATGCAATAGTCGCAGCTGACTTGAGTACATGGCAAGGCTGGTTAACAACTGTCCGTGAAGTTCTGGCATCAAGTATACGTGGGTTTGTGACAGGAATGTCTGTAATAATTGCCATGTTTGATGCTCTCAGAGATAAGCTTAAGATATTCTTACCTGAACCTTTGAAGGGTACAAACAATGCATCTGGTGCAGCGCTCAATGCCAGTGTATCAGTTTGGATGAAAATCCGTAAACTGGTTGACTCCATAACAGGTTCAGAACTTGTTTCAAAAGCTTCTCCAGAAGATTGGAAAGCGCTTACACAAAGTGTGATACAGTCGCGTTCTGTGGGAGTTCAATCTGAACTGATGCCTGAGTCAGGGATGTTTACAAACGCCTCATACGGGTATGTTCTGGATGAAATTTTGGCAAATTCTGGACAGGCACAAGCAGGCAGAGTGTGGGCAGATGGCGCTCCTACCAAGGTCGAGCTTCCCAAGGCAGACATTTTAGGGGCAGGTAAAGACCTTGCTAAGAGTTTTGGCGACAATCTAGGTAATGCTATCAAAGAGCCTATTACTAAAATAGTAGGTGCAGTTAGCGAAGAAATTACCAAGAACACCGTCATTGCAAAAGCTCCTGTCAAGAGTGAGTTGAAAGAAGGCGATGTCTCCAAGCTTACAGCAGAAGAAAAGGGAAGCGAAAAGTTCTTCCCGATGAAAGGCATAATACGCCAGATCGATGATACTCGTCAAAGAATCGACCAGTTGTCGGCAAATTTTCTGAAACCTGAAACCAGTAAAGAAGATAAGAGACTTATTAATGAGCAGTTAATTTTGCTTCAAAGTCGTCTCGAAGAAGCTCTTTTGCAATTGAATACAGGCTTGGATGAACGCGCAGGTATTGCCAGCACCCGCAGTAACTTAGATGCTGCTGGAAAAGGTATAGAAGGTTGGGTCGGCATGACTCAAGAAAAAATTGAAGAGTTCCGCAGTATATTCAGGAATTCAGCTGATGGTTTTGAAGCAGTCAAAGAGATATTGTCAAGGTATGGCAGCTCAGTATTCGACATCTTTAAATCACCCAGTGTATTTTCGATTGAAGGTATCGAACCTGCCACTTTGCAAGAATGGCAAACCTCTATTGCGACTGTCTTGAAGAAGACAATTAATGGGGCCATGGAACCTCTGAGTCTCAGTCTTTTACGAGATTTTTCTACAGAAGGTTTCTTTGAAGACTACAAGAGAAGAGTCGCTGACTTGGCAGATCTCACCAAAAGTTATAACAAAGAACCTGCGGATACTGCTAATAAAGTTTCGCTGAAAGGGCAAATTGCCAAGATGGAAAAAGGGCTGGAAGACTTTGTCAAAAACGCTAAAAAGACCATTGAAGAAACTAAGTTCATAGACAGCGGAGGTTCGGTGGGCAAGTTTTCAGAAGTATTACAAAGCATGCAAACTGCGTTCCCTTCATTGAATGCCAGTATGCAAGACTTACTTAATGTGCCTGAAGAGTTCCGCAAGAACGCTTTCAAACAAGCTCAAGAGTATGCTGCTGCTTTGCGAATACTTGAATCAGAAGATGCAGGAGACGCTGATAAAGAGTCTGCCGCACTTGTTGTAAATGAGTTCAAACGAAAAGCTAATGAGTCCGAACTGTTTGCAGTATTTTTGAAGTATGGTGAAACGTTTGAAAAGCTCAATGCAGGCTTGGCAAGAGTTGGTGTAGAAGGATTTGATAGAGATGTCTTTAGACGTTTGCCTGAGAATATTCAGCAATCTTTATATACGTCAATTGATGCCATGGAAAAGACTTTCTTGGCTGTAGATACTAATAAACTGCAAGGTACTGCTAAACTGACTGCAATGAAACTCACAGATGATTTGCAAGCAGCACTGGCACGAGAGTTTGAGTTACTCGTCAAGGTAAAAGAGGCAGGTATTTCTTTTGCAACGGGTGTCAAAGACAACTTCACCAGCGGCTTGTCTGATGTGTTTACAGGTGAAAGTTCTTTTGAAGATTTCCTGAAATCCATGATTGATAATTTTACTCGAAGTATCATAAATACTTTCATCGAAGGTTTTACTGACAACTTGATAGGTGAAGAAGGTGCTGTGATGAAGTTGTTGCAGGGTATTGGCAGCAGCGTATTTGCAGACGGTTCTTTCTTTGGAAAAGAAGCGGAAGAAAAACTACCTGACTTGTCTGGACCCACTGCCAATCTCAATGCAGGTCTTGTGACTCAGACCGCTGCTTTGCAAAGCGCGTTACAGTTACAGACACTTGAATTTGTCAATGCATTGAAAGGGTTCTTGCAGGCAAACGGTCTAGACGTTCCAATGGGGTTATCCGCCAGCTTAGGTGAACGTGAGTTCAGTGAATTTTCTGCACCATTACCTGCGTTTGATATTAACTCGTATGGTAGTCCAGAAGTTCCTGCATTAGTTAGTGAAGATTTCAAAGCCAATGTAGCAGGCGGTGACACAGCAGACCTTGGAGGAGCATTCTCCAAACCGTTGTTGCAAAACACTGCTGTCACTGCAGAAGGCTTCAAAGGAATGGGTGACATCTTCAACATGGGAACTGGGCAGATAGTCTTGGCAATAGGCGGTCTTGCAGGTTCTTTTGCAGCTGCTCGAAACGGTGACACTATCGGTGCATTGTTGGGCTTGGCAACAACTGCAGTCTCAGTATTTGGCTTGGGTGCTCCGGCAGCACCAGTATTAGCAGCAGCCACAGGCGGTTTAATCACAGGTCCAGGAACAGGCACATCAGACAGCATACCCACATGGTTATCTGACGGAGAGTATGTAGTAAATGCAAAGGCTACTAAAGCTAACCGCGAGTTACTGCATAATATCAACTTCGGAAATGCCAAGAAGTATGCCAAAGGTGGGATGGTAGGTACAAGCAAGTTAATGGCATTTACGCCAGCAGCTGCACCAGTACTTGACTCCAAACCTGCCAAGAGTGCGCAACCAATACATGTCACAAATGAGTTCAATCTCACAGGCGACTTGTCTAGGCAGACTAAGCAAGAAATCATTAAACTAGGTGGTGAGATTTCCAGCATTGTTTATTCCAACTTCAGAGAGAAAAGGTTGATGTCATGATTTATAAGTTTATGGGGTATCCGTATGTAACCCCCATCAGTATCACAAGCAACGAATCTTACTTGATGAACGAGTCGCTGAATTTGAAGAGGAAAGTTATTTACAAAGATGCTCAGCGTTGGGAGTTACTTATCACTCTCAAAGATGCAGGCAAAAGTAAACTTTTCTCAGATCTGATGGGACATTGGATGCGAACGGGGTTACACACTTCGTTTGACATTCCAGTCCCGCAGCATCTTGGGACAGAAATAGGTTTCGTCAAAAATGATATTTACGGCAATATTGGAGCACCGACAGTTAGTGACGAAGGTGAAGTCGGAGATTCTTCGATTAATATTAGTCACTTTTTGGCAAGAAGTTATCCTGCTGGACGTTTTATAACGTTTGGCAATCACCATAAGTTGTATGCAGTAACCGAAAGTTTTGACACATTAGCTGAAAACGGTTCTGCAGAGATGAGGGTGTTCCCTTCGTTGCGTCAGCGAGTTCCTGCAAACACTCCAGTCAATTTCTTTGACGTAGTGGCCAAGGTATTCAATGAAGCAGACAGTTCCAGCTTTCAATACACAGACGGTATCATGCAAAATGCAACACTCAAAATTGTTGAGGACGTATGAGAACGATGACTTCAGCGTAACTTTGGAGTGCACTAATGGCAAGATCATGGTGCACAATATTTATCGCAAATGGTCAGCAAGCGTTTTCAGAGATTTCCTCGATGTAATCTTGGAGATGGCAGAAGAAGAAGAGTACCCTATTGTATTTTGCAATATACTCTGCAGCAATACTGTCACTCACAAATATGTAACGCGATTGGGGTTCAGGCAGATGTTTTACCTGAACTCCTCTTCCCCTTCTATTTTATATAGGATTGAAACTAAATGCTTGAAACGACTCAAGAAGTTATTGAATTGATTTCCAAAGGTAATATGGCACCTTTCGTGATGGTGCGCTTGGGTTTCGATACACCATTGCTGGCAACAGATCACAGCACACATGTAATTCACGAAAGCGGACAAGGTGCAGAGACTTACCTGAATACAGCAGGACTGGTCTCAGTATCTCCTCCAAATGCACTGGCTGAAGTTTCCAGAGATATCTTTGATATAGTGTTCGAAGATGCAGAAGGCAGCCTTAAAAAGATTCTCAACACAGAAAGCGTAGGTGTCCCTGTATTGGTGACAATGGGCTTCCTGTCAATGCCTGAGGCAAAAATGACCTCAAGCAGATTAGTTATTTACAGGGGTCGCATCAGCAGCGCAGGTTGGCGTATTGAAGATGATGCGTCTATTGTAAGTCTTAAATGTACTGGCCCTTTGTCTAAATTGTTGCAAGTAACAAATCGTACAACAAGTGATGCAAGCCAACGAAGAATAAACCCTAAAGACACCGCATTTGAATACTCTCATGATACTAGTGACGAGCGTACTCTCAAGTGGGGCGATTCAGACAGCGACTAAGGAGAACGCCATGGGCGGTCCAGTAAATCCACTCACGATTATCTTGTTCATGGCTTCTACCATATACCAAGTTGATCAAAGAGCAAAAGCCAAACAAGCTGCCAGAAGACAAGCAGAAGATGCTAAGCGGCAGGCTGCTATACGAAACATTCGAGTTACAAATTCTAACTTACCTGTTCCCGAAATTTATGGAGAGACACGTGTTGATTCTATTCCTGTACATTTCCATTTAGACAGAAACTTTTTGGGAACTCAACCCAATGCAACCGAACAGGCTTTCGGAGAATTGTCAGGCACAAATTTGTTTGGAGACTTTAATATAGGCAATCAAGGTGGCAGTGGGAGTGGAAATGAATTCTACGTATTTGACCCTGAAAACCCCAATCAAAATTTCAACAAGCTTCCCAGCAGTTACGGTAAAAAGAATGCTATCCTTGCTATACAGACTGTATTAGGTTGCTCAGAAGTGTCGTTTATAGTCACCGCAGACATTGACCAAGAACCTTACACAGACGAAAAGTTTCTGAGGTTTTGCAGACTGTTTGTGAATAAGAAAGGCGGAGGTCTTTTAAATAACGCCTCTGCAATCTATCGCGGATGGGATGCTGTTTTTGATGAACTCACTTATGCCACTGAATTTTACAAAATGGATATCGATGACCCTCAGTATGGAGGTCAGCCTGCTTCTGCATATTACTTGCAAGGAGCTTTGATAAGATCGTATAGCGCAAATGAATGGTCTACTATACCTGGCGCAGGAGGTACTGTGCCTGATGATGGTCAACTTCGCTCGCCTGAGCCATTCTCGGCAGTGACAATACAAGGAGGTTCTTTTACAGGAGGTTACCGTACAATACTTTCTTGGTTTTTAGTGACAGGGGCGATTGACTACGAACTGCAGATGTCTTTCTTAGACAATACTGAGTGGGAAGTAGTGGCAGCTAACCTTCAAACGAGCACTTTTTCACTGGATACAATGCATCCTTTGCGAGCTTATCGAGTGAGAGGTCGTAGCGAAGTAGGCATATCACCTTGGGCAGAAATCAAAAGATCGAACTTGGTAATCCCTTCAAGAACAAGCTTTGCAACATACTCTGAAAGTGGTACAGTAACCCCAATAACAGAAATCGTAGTACAGCATCAGCCCAGTGAAATGTATCTGAGAGGCAGTCAGGTGTATGTCTCATGGCCTGCTGTTGTCGGTGCTTCTGGTTACAGAGTTTCGATGAAATATACTGATCCCGATCAAAGTGACGGTACATTTTTGGTAGTAGAAGATACTACTGAAACTTCAGTCTCATACCCTGTAGAACACGAAGGCGTAGTGTTTCGCATAAACACCATAGACGGTGTGCTGATGAGTTCTGGTATTGAGTCAGATGTTGTTGCAATTGTGCCAATGCCGCGCCCATCAAATGTTGTAGTGAGTACGACTGGAAATGATATATTTTCTTTGAATGTAACGCTTTCATGGGATGCCGTCCCCGCTGCTACAAATTATATCGTAGAGGCTTCACGTGACGGTACTATATTTGAAACAATTGATACAGCAGTGACAGGCACAAGCAAAACGATGGTGTTGCGTTATGGCAGAGTCTGGCTCAGAGTTGCAGCAAAAAGCGCAGGCAGACGTGGTGATTGGACTACATGGTCAGGGGAGCTTGCAATTGCAGAAGATATTCCTAACGGTGTATTAAGTGCTCCTGAGAATTTCTCTGCAGCATTCTTTCCCACAGGAGTTTTCTTTGGAGCAACTTGGCATGAAGTCATATTGACATGGGATCCAGTGGCAGGTGCTGAGTATTACGAAATTGAGAAATCAGTAGACGGTTACACTTGGGTAAAAATGATT
>Ga0307934_1000654_pt1 | contig 24589 bp, 22 predicted proteins | sample OrgLakmetageno90_FD_201838 | JGI IMG/M metagenome (GOLD analysis project Ga0307934, IMG submission 201838) | Saline water microbial communities from Organic Lake, Antarctica - #90 | ecosystem: Environmental > Aquatic > Non-marine Saline and Alkaline > Saline | place: Antarctica: Organic Lake... | reverse complement strand
GGGGCTTGGCATACCAAAATTACGGGCTACTTTTTCTTTGGTATCCCGTCCTTTCTGATGGCCAATAACCATAACGGGCTGACCGTTAAAACGGCCCATGCCGGTGACCAGCGCAGCATCATCACCATAGGTGCGATCACCATGCAGTTCTTCAAAATCAGTGATTAAATGTTTGATGTAATCCAGTGTGTAGGGCCGCTGTGGATGGCGAGCCATTTGCGTCACTTGCCACGGGGTTAAACCGGCAAAAATTGATTTGGTCAGTGATTCGCTTTTCTGTTTAAGTTTCTGAATTTCTTCCGTGATATTGAGATCAGTATCGTTGCTCATATAGCGAAGCTCATCAATTTTGGCTTCCAGTTCAGCAATCGGTTGCTCGTAGTCAAGGAAATTTAACTGCATTACAAAAGGACCTATAATTTTTGGAATAACGTCGAATTATACACATTCGGACAACGGGGCTTTCAGCTGAGAATTAATTCGCTATCACTATCTTTGCCATCGTCACTGGCATTAAGGCGAATTTCCAAACTCAAATCATTACGCGAATCAGCATTTCGCAGTGCTTCTTCTTCACTGATTTTGCCGGTTTGAAACAGGTACAGCAACGCTTGATCGAAGGTGATGGTACCCGGCTCACTGCTCTCTTTCATCGCTTCTTTGATACCGCTGATATCACCTTTCAGGATGAGCTCACGGATGTACGGCGTCGATAACATTACCTCAACCGCAGGTACCAAAGCGCTGTCTTTGGCCGGTAATAAGCGCTGCGAAACAATAGCCCGCAGGTTTAATGACAAATCCATCAGCAGCTGTCGGTGCATCACTTCCGGGAAGAAATTGAGGATCCGATCCAGCGCCTGGTTGGCATTGTTAGCATGTAACGTTGCCAGACATAAATGACCCGTTTCCGAATACTGAATAGCATGTTTCATGGTTTCCATATCACGGATTTCGCCAATCATTATGACGTCAGGGGCTTCACGTAAGGCGTTTTTCAACGCATTTTCATAGGTTAAGGTATCAATACCAACTTCACGCTGCTGAACAATCGAACGCTCGTGATGATGAACAAATTCCAGCGGGTCTTCGATCGTTAAAATATGCGAATTGGCATTGCGATTGCGATAGCCAATCATCGCTGCCAGCGTGGTTGATTTACCACTACCGGTGGAGCCAACCACCAGGATCAGGCCCCGCTTTTCCATAATGATCTTGCCTAACACTTCCGGCAAATTCATTTCCTTAAAGTCAGGAATATGCGTCTGAATAAAACGCATAACCATCGATACTTCGCCACGTTGTTTGAAAATATTGACCCGGAACCGTCCAACCCCGGACAGTGACACCGCAAAATTCATTTCCATCGTTTCTTCGAATTCTGCCGTTTGTTTCTCATTCATCAAGGAATACGCCATTTCCTTAACTTCGCCGGGCGTCATTTTTTTATTACCGACCGGGCGAATCGCTCCCTGAATTTTAATTTGTGGCTCAGTGCCAGTGCAGAAAAACATATCCGAGGCCAGTTTTTCGCCCATTAACTTCATGTACGGGGTCATATCCACGTGCATCACTCCATTGGTTCTTGCAGTCGATTTATCATGTTAATCGTACACGCATATCGGTTAGCAGCACTAGTTTACTGGCATATTGCCGTTCGCTGTTAATAACGTACTGACACCATTGCGTTATCGGCCAAATCTGACAATGATTTTAGCAAAGTATCGGTGGGTGTCACCTGCCAGTCACTGCCTAATTGAATCAACACTTCCGCCTGCTGATTACGGTATTTTAATTCCAGTGGCATTACACCACCGGCAAACGGCGCTATCAAACCCTGCAAACGGCTTACCCACTGCGGATCTTCAGGTGGATTAATTTTCAGTTGTAAGGCTTTACCGAATAATTCACGGGCTTTTTGCATGTCATAAACAGATTCTGCCGTCGCGGCCAGACCACCGGTAAAATTATCCTGACCAATTTTGCCCTGAATCACCACTAGCTTGTCTGGCTGAATCACACTCTGATACTGCTCATAAACATCGGCAAAAACCCGTACTTCCAGCCGTGCGGTTTGATCATCCAGCGTGATAAAGGCCATGCGGCTGCCATTTTTTGCCTTCATGGTACGAATAGCGACGATTAATCCTGCTGTCAGAACCGGTTTTTCATTGCGCTGGTAACCTTTGGATTCCGGTGCATCAAGATCGGCAATTTTTTTCGGTACAAATAAACTCAGCTCATCGGCAAAACGGTCGATTGGATGACCACTGAGATACAGCCCCAGGGTTTCTTTTTCTGCCAATAACAATTGCTCTTCCGACCATGTTGGTACCGTTTCCAGTAAATCGGTATTTTGGCCTTGCTGTGGATCAGGGGCCGATAAACCAAACATATCATTCTGACCACTATCGGCATCTCGGCGATGTTGCTCGGCAATTTGCATTGCCCGGCTGAGACTGGCTTCAAGACTGGCGCGATGGCCACCCAGTGAGTCAAAGGCACCGGATTTGACCAGTGAGTCCATCACACGGCGATTGATTTTTTTCAGCTCTACCCGACGGCAAAAATCAAATAATGAATCAAACGCCTTGCCCTGCTCACGTTCCGCGACAATCCCTGCCAGCGCCGCTTCACCAACACCTTTAATAGCGCCCATGCCGTAACGAATAGTATTGGCATCTTCGACGGTGAACTGGATCTTGCTGTGATTGACATCCGGTGGCAGCACATTGAGTTTCATATCGCGGCATTCATCAATCAGGCCAACGATTTTGTCGGTATTGTCCATATCTGCCGACATGACTGCTGCCATGAAGGCGGCCGGATAATGCGCTTTCAACCACGCGGTCTGATAAGCAATCAGCGCATAAGCGGCCGAATGCGATTTGTTAAAACCATATTCGGCAAACTTTTCCATCAAATCGAAAATCGGCCCGGCCTGCTTTTCGCCAATGCCACGATTTTGCGCGCCTTCCAAAAAGATTTGCCGCTGTTTGGCCATTTCTTCGGGTTTTTTCTTACCCATCGCCCGGCGCAGCATATCGGCACCGCCCAGACTGTAACCAGCCAGGACCTGCGCGATTTGCATGACCTGTTCCTGATAAACGATAACGCCATAAGTCGGTTTCAGCACCGGCTCTAAATCCGGATGCGGGTAATCAACCTTGGCGCGGCCATGCTTACGATTAACAAAGTCATCGACCATGCCCGACTGCAATGGCCCGGGACGGAATAACGCCACCAAAGCGATAATTTCTTCAAAATTGTCAGGTTGCAGACGTTTAATCAGCTCTTTCATGCCGCGTGATTCCAACTGGAATACCGCGGTAGTCTCGCAACGTTTCAGAAGGTCATAACTGGCTTTGTCATCCAGCGGCAGATTAGCGATATCGATATTGGCGAATTCTTCCGGTGGCAACTGCGCTTTCAGGTTATTGACCGCCCAGTCAATCACCGTCAGGGTTTTCAGACCGAGAAAGTCAAACTTAACCAGGCCAACACTTTCGACATCATCTTTATCGTATTGCGATACCAGACCGGCACCATTTTGTTCGCAATACAGAGGTGTGTAATCAGTAAGCTTCTTCGGTGCAATCACCACACCACCGGCATGTTTGCCGACATTTCGGGTCAGACCTTCCAGCTGCAACGCTAAATCAATCAGGCCGCGTACTTCTTCTTCTTTTTGGTAGCGTTCTTTGAGTTGTGGTTCCTGTTCGAGCGCTTTGGTCAACGTCATTTTCAGTTCAAACGGCACCAGCTTGGCTAACTGATCGACAAAACCGTAGGGATGGCCCAGCACCCGGCCAACATCGCGTAATACCGCTTTAGCCGCCATCGTACCGAAGGTTATGATTTGCGAAACATGATCTCGGCCATAATGCTGTGAGACATAATCAATGACCCGATCCCGGCCATCCATACAAAAGTCGACGTCAAAATCAGGTAGCGATACCCGCTCAGGATTCAAAAACCGTTCGAACAACAGGTCATAGGCCAGCGGATCCAGATCGGTAATATCCAGCGAGTAGGCAACCAGAGAACCGGCACCTGAACCACGGCCCGGACCGACCGGTACACCATTATTTTTAGCCCAGTTAATGAAATCAGCAACGATTAAAAAGTAGCCGGCAAAGCCCATTTCATTAATAACATCGAGTTCAATTTGCAGCCGTTGTTCATATTCAGCACGGGATTTTTCACGCTCTGCTGGCTCGGGAAACAAAACTTGCAGGCGTTTTTCCAGCCCCTCGAACGATTCTTGTGAAAAATACTGCTCAATGGTCAGCCCTTCCGGTACCGGAAAGTCCGGCAAATAATGTTCGCCCAGCGTCAGTTGCAAGTTGCAGCGTTTGGCGATTTCAACGGTGTTTTCCAAAGCCTCGGGAATATCCGCAAACAGCTTCGCCATTTCATCAGGGCTGCGTAAATACTGCTGCTCAGAATAGGATCGTGGCCGGCGCGGGTCATCCAGCAATCGGCCCTCATTAATACAGACTTTGGCTTCATGCGCTTCAAACTGATCCGGTGTTAAAAACCGTACATCATTGCTGGCCACCACAGGCAAATCCAGCGCGGCGGCAATGGCCAATGCACCTTGATTAAAACGCGCTTCATCATCGCGACCGGTGCGGGTTAATTCCAGATAAAAGCGATCTTCAAACAGTTCTGCCCAATAGCTTGCCTGCTGACGGGCATCATCTTCACGGCCATTTAAAATCGCTCTGCCCAGCAAGCCCTCACGACCGGTCAGACAAATCAGTCCTTCACTGTGATCGGTCAGCCATTCGCGATCCAACATCGGTACACCCAGATGCTGGCCTTCGGTATATGCGCGTGAAATTAAACGAGAAAGATTGTGATAGCCGGTCATATTCATGCACAACAACACAAACCGCAGACTATTTTTGCTGTCTTCCGGATCCCGCAAACGTAAATCAGCACCAAGAATAGGTTTAACGCCGGCCTGCAGCGCAGCTGAATACATTTTTACCGCGGCAAACAGATTATGTTGATCGGTAATGGCCACTGCTGGCATACCAGCTGCTGCGACGGCCGATACCATCGGTTTGACGCGCACCAGACCATCAATCAGTGAGTAATCGGTGTGTAAATGCAGGTGAACAAATGAAGACATGAATGAAGATAAAACCAGCAGACTAAACAGCGCAAATCATAGCATCGCCAGCGTCATGAAACTGTAACCTGCTGGTAAAAAATTTCACACCAAGGTTAACTGCGGCTCAGCGGGTGGTTGCAAATCATCAAGCATGCTGACCGCTTGCTGCCATTGCGGTTGTTGCTGCAATTCATCAAGTTGCAGCGGATGCCGTCCATGTAAACGTAACAAACGCATATGCCTCAGCGGCTCAGGCTCGCAATGCAAATTATCCAGTACTAAATCCACTGCATCCGGATCATTGCAGACCAGCGCCATATCACATCCGGCTGCAAGGGCTGACTGCGCCCTGTCGGCAGCATTGCCAGCAATTGCGGCGCCGCCCATACTGAGATCATCACTGAATACCGCGCCCTGAAAGCCAATTTTCTGACGAAGAATTTGCTGCACCCAAAAATCCGAAAAACCGGCGGGCTTATCATCACATTGACTAAATACGATGTGCGCAGGCATAACGCCGGCCAATAGCGGACTTAGGCGACGAAACGGTACAAGATCCTTGGCCCAGATATCTTCAAAATGCCGCTCATCAATCGGCAAACCCTTGTGAGAATCGACGGTCACTGCGCCATGCCCGGGAAAATGTTTGCCGACAGCCGACATCCAGGCTGACTTCATGCCCTTAATGTAGGCAGCGGCCAGTTTGCTGACACTGTCCGGATCGCGATGAAAACTACGATCGCCAATCACATCACTGACGCCGTAATCCAGATCCAGCACTGGCGCAAAACTAAAGTCCACGCCCACAGCCCGCAACTCAGCGGCCATCAGCCAACCGGCTGTTTCAGCCAGTTGCAGACAATGCTTGGCATGACTGTGAAAATGCTGACCCAGTGCACCGGCTGGTGGGATATGGGTAAATCCTTGTCGGAAACGTTGTACCCGACCGCCTTCATGATCTACGGCAATTAATAAATGTGGTTGCCGCAGATTACGAATTTGCGCCGTTAATTCGGCAATTTGTTGCGGTGACTGATAATTACGGCTGAATAAAATTACCCCACCCACTAACGGGTGTTGTAAACGTTCTTTTTCAACGTCCGTCAGCGTTACACCGGCAATATCAATCATCAGGGGACCGAGGGTCATGCTTATTCCTTACGCATCAATCAATACCGGCAATCCCGGCGTCACCAGCGAGAATAACGCAATGACATCGTCATTACGCATCCGAATACAACCGTGTGAACGGGGCTCTCCCATAGGCTCCGAATCCGGCGTGCCGTGAATGTATATGTAGCGGCGCATTGAATCAACCTGACCCAGGCGGTTTTTCCCCGGCTCTGAACCGCTCAGCCACAAAATGCGCGTTAAGATCCAGTCACGCTGCGGATGTTGCTTAGCCAAAGCCGGACTATATATCTCTCCAGTTGGCCGGCGCCCGCGATAAACAGTGTTAACCGGCATGCCATCGCCAATACAGGCACGAATTTGATGCCAGCCACCAGGGGTTTGACCGGAGCCATTCTGCTCACCAACGCCGTTCAATGCTGTCGATACCGGCGCTGAAAAAACACACTGACCATTCAGCCATAACCGGCATTGCTGCTCTGCAATGTGAATATGTAAAAAATTTGTGCGTGTATTGTCAGACATGGCAAAAGCCAATTCGGTAAATGATGGTCGCTACCATAGCAAAGCGACAGGCAGAATGCGATATCAGGTAGTTTTCCGATACGCCTGCCATACACCAACATAACTCAACCAAAAACTGGCTGCCCATACCAATAATCCGGCCAGTGCTGCCCACAGAAAGACATCAGTTTTGGATTGTTTGGGCACACGCTCGGCAACCAGCAACGGTTGATATTGTTGCTGGTCAATATCAGCGATCGCCGCAGCATATTCTTCCAGGGAGCCAGCTTCATAGGCCTGATAAGGCACATCAAGTGTTTTAAAAAACGCATGTAGCTTACGTTCAGGTAAATCTTCCCACAACACACTGTCCTCGGCCGTTTCATCCAGTGTCATGCCACGCACTGAGCGCAAATAAATCCAGTAAAGATTCAAATTCATCTGCTCATACATCTTTTTCAGGCGGCGTTTTTCGGTGTCTGACAAAATCTGTCCACCATCTGAGATCAACAACACGTTGCGTGAGCCGCGATAGGCTTCTTTCTCGTACATTTTGGCGGCCAGTTGTAGCGCTTCAACAATATCAGTTTTGGAAATACCTTTACCGAGACCACCGGCACGAATAGTCGCCAAAATGGCGTCTTTGTTATAGGTCAACGGCAGTATTTCCACCGACTGGGTGCTGAAATAGACATAACCAAAGCGATCATCCGGACGCCCTTCTACAAACTCCAGTAAATAATCAGTCGAAACCACCCGTTTACTTTTAAAACGCTGGCGTTCGGTTCGCAATGTATTCAAAGGCGGTCGGGCAAAGATCTCATCCATACTGCGGCTACGATCCAGCAGCACCACAAATTCAGCGCCTTCACCATAACGTTCAACCGTTTGTTCGGGGATGTACGGCCCGGCCAGGGCCAGAAGCAAGCTGATAATAATAAGGCTGGCCAGTGACTTGAGCAGCAGATTGATCCAATACGACAACGGATCCACCGGCAACAGCTTTGACCAGACAATGGTTTTACTTTGGTTGTGAATCAGCCATGGCAACAAAGCCAGCGGAAGCAGATAAAAAAAACTGGGAGCTGTCCAGCTTAACGCCGACACATTGCCTCAAAACATCGCAATCTGTCATTGTTAATTATCATCACCCAGGCCTATCCAGCGATATGGCAAAAACACCAGTAAAACCAATAGCAGTGCCAGCCCTGAAAACCAGGCGTACAGATCGTAATCTATGGTCACTTCACGGGTATCTGACGCATCGCGAATGCGATTAATCAATTTCTTTGGGTCCTTTGGCGATGACACAAAGTCAAACCCAACACGATTGGCCAGCGTTTCTAAATGCGACTTTTTCTGTGAAGATAAATGCTCTGTACGCGGTTTTTGTGCATTACGTTCGGCCATATCACCACGGGTTGAAGCATAAACATCGACATGCATTACTTCATTAACCTCCCAGAAACCTTCAATTTCACCTTGTTCGTTGGTTTTCGGAATCGGTAATAAATCTTTGCCGCCAATACCAACAATGACCCCTTTCACATCACCGGGAGTACCCTGGAATTTTGGGAATAAACTCTCATGTATAGGGGGGGATTCATGACCGTCGGTCAAAAATACAATACTCGGTTTTGGGTCAATATCATCAGCCTGACGAATCGCAGTATAAGTGGCTTTAGAAACCTCACTGGAACGCGCCCATGCCATGGTTGGATCAATCTGATCCAACATCTTAATCAAGTCATTATAGTTTTTGCAGATTTCTATGGGATTGATCAAAATCAAACTACGCGCCTCACTGAAAACAGCTAAACCTGCATGTGAGCCACAGGGCATTTCCAACAAGGTTTGACGGGTAAACTCTTTGGCCCAGGCCAAACGACGCATTGTTTCGCCATCCAACTCAGCATCTTCAACATTCATGCTATCGGTGATATCCAGCACAAAGATGCTATCCATAATCTTCACATCACGCGGCACCGGCGGCAGCCATAATGCTGCAACAATCAATAGCAGTGCCAGAGACATAACGATCGCCGTCAATAAAATACGGCGCGGGTAACTTAATATCATGGTAGATCGACCTTAAAGGCCTTACTTTCAATAGAGCGTTGACTACTGATGATATTTTTTTCAAAATCCCCATCAATATCAGGGTCTTCAGACACTACTCTTAATGCAACTTCGAGATTATAACGGGCATCCCACATCCCCGGTTGCAGCAACAGCGCACTTCGATAATCCTGTTTTGCCAATTCAATCAACGGAATATGACGGGCATCAGATTTGGTCATGGTCAGCGCTTTACGCAGATTAATATTGCCACGATTAAAATAGGCATCTGCCATCAAGGGACTACCGGCATACCCAAGCACCAACGTTAATTGCTCTAAGGCCAGGTCATGTTCTTCTTGCATTTCCAACTGCCGGGCTTTGGCAAAGTGACCTCGTGGATCATCCGGGATAGCGTCAGAAGCGGCAGGATCAGCAATAAAATCATTTATCTGGGCCTGCTGCCAAAGCTGATATCCGCTACCCAACACCCAAATGACACTCAGAGTGATTATCAGTAACAACGCCCAGTGGGCGGCAACGAGCAGTTTATTCATGCGCTTTTCTCACTCCCCAGAAAGTATAAACATGTGATGCGGCTAACAACATCATAGCCAGCAGCGCAAGCCACAAAAACACATCGGCTTTGGGTTCATGTGGCAATGTTTCCTGAACCAGCAAGGTCTGGTATTGCTGGCTATCAATCTCATCCAGTGCCTCGGCAAAGTCTTTTAACGAACCCGCTTCAAACGCCCGGTAAGGCACACCGATAGATTTGAAAAAATCATGTAATTTACGTTCTGGAATATCACTCCACAACGCACTTTCACTATCTTTGGCTTCCAGCGTCATTTCAGCGCGGGATTTTAAATAGACCCAGTAAATGCTCAAATTTAATTCTTTATAGCGTCGGGCAATCTCGGCCTGAGCGTCTTCGCTTAATAACTGCCCGCCATCGGATACCAGTAACACAATACGTGAACCACGATAAGTTTCGCCATCAAACATCCGCGCCGAACTCAACAACGCTTGCGCCATATTGGTATCCGATAAACCTTTGCCCAGTGCATTGGCATTAATGGTCGCCAGAATGGATTCTTTGCTGTACGTCAACGGCAACAGATTAATGGCCTTAGTGCTGAAAAAGACAAACCCAAACCGATCATCAGGACGTTTTTTAACAAATTCCGTTAAATAATCACGAGCAACGCTGCGTTTGGAGTTATCACCACCCACACTGACGACGGCGGCTTGTGTTTTCACGGCAAACGGGTCATCCATGCTGCGGCTGCGATCCAACAGCAGGACAATTTCGGCACCTTCGCCCAGTCGTTCGACTTTTTGCTCGGGTAACTCTGGCGCCGCCAATGCCAGCAATAACCCAACAAGGACGCCCGAGGCCAGTAACTTCAATAAGTTACTAATGACACGTGATAGTGGATCAACTGGCACCAGCTCAACCCAGGCAACGGTTTTATCAAGGTTATGGTTAAACCATGGCAACAAGGCCAGCGGCAGCAGTAAAAGCCACCACGGCTGCCCCCAAAGCAGCCCGAATAGCATCATGCCATTTTCTCCCGGGCGCGGCAGGCGCGGGCCAGATCCAGCAATTGACCATAGTCTTTAGCGTCTCCTCCCTGGCTACTGAAGAAATGCGTTGCTGACTGCTGATAAAAGCTGTCGATTTCAGGCTGCAACGGCAATAACCACGGACATTGCTGCCACAATTTATCAAGCTGACTGGCAACCAAAACGGTACCGGCACTGCGATTAAAAGCATGATGCAGATTACGACTGGCCATGTCGGCATTTTTACGGCCTAACCAGCGCATTTTATTAAGTTCAAATACCGCATGGGCAAAGGGCAAACGCTGTCTTGGTCTGAAGCCGAAATGCCAGGCAAGCCAAATAAATACACTGACAATCAGCACCAGTAATGCAGTCCATAATTGTTGCTGCAAGGCCGCATTATCGGAAGGCATTAATACCTTGTCACCACGCGGTACAAACCGGCCATCGGCATCGGCATTTTCGGCAGCCAGAAACGAACCGATTTTCAGCGGCGCCTCAGGAATATTAATAAAGCCGCCATCCGTGGTACGCAGATCAAAAACCGGTGTTGCCACTTCACGGGTTTCAGCGGGCACGTTAGTGATCTGATAATGCATGAGCAAACGATTGCCACTGAGCTCGTTATCACGCAAATACAACCAGGCCCCATGTCGTTTGTTACGTTGTGGAAGACTGGACGTATCAATTTCAATATTTTCCGGCAATGTTATTGCGGCGGTGATTTCATCACCAATCAATAAACCCCAGCTGCGATCCAGAGATATTGTCACCGCCTCACCATCAGTCAAAACTGCCGTTTCTTCGGCATAAACATTGGCACTCATCGCCAAAACCCAACACAAAATCCACACACGCATGGTCGGCATCCCTAAGATTTTTTCATCGCAAAGAAATATTCGGTGAGTTGCTGTGGTGATAAGTCACCCTCAACATACAACGGCTTAAACTGATACCGGCGAAAACAGGCATCAAGTTTGTCAAAATGATCATTCATCTGCTGTTGCCAGCGTTTTTTTATGCCGGGTCGCATCCAAACACTATGGCGCTGGCCGGTTTCAGCATCGCGGGTTTCAGTCCAGCCAGCATGCGACGGAAAATGATCGACATCATCATGCCGCCAGACAATCGGGATCACCGTGTAATGTGCAAGCTTGCGTAAAGTACGATCAACCAACTCAATATCGCAGCAAAAATCCGACGCCAGAAACACCAGCGCTTTTTTACTGTTAATTAAATCAGCCGCATGAAACAATCCTTCAGCACCGGCTGTTTTTGGCATTGCTGATTGCATAATTTTTTCTGCCGCAAATGCTGGCATGCTGCGTTGGCGGGTTGGCATGACCGACACATCCTGGCGCCAGACGGCATCAAAACCGGCCATCGCAAAACGATCACCAAAACCAATCGCACTATGGGCAATCATATGCGCCAGCTTGGCTATCCGTTCATGGTTGACGCTGGCGACGGTCATGGAGCGGCTTAAATCCGCCAGTAACCATAACGTTATCGATGATCTTTGCTGATAACGCCTGACTATCCAGCGTTGCTGTTCACTTTGGGTGATATCGGCCGCCTGCGCCCGCAAACTGGCACGAATATCCAAACGCCTTGGATCCGGATAATCAAACAAGTCGGCAAAGCCGGCAAACCGATCACCACTGCCTAAAGCCGTACCGGTATGTGCGCCCGGCACATGACCAAACACTTTGTCGGGAAAGCGATAAAAAAACTCCTGCGGTTGCAGGTCACGCATAGCCACGATGCTTACGGCGTCGCGATGTGGTCACGCAAAGCGCGCACAAATCGCGGCATAATTTGTTCACGGCGGCCTTCATAAACCGGCGACAAAAATACCCGATGCGTTAAAGACGGCAGTAATACGGTATGCACATCATCCGGTAATACATGGTCACGACCGTTTAACCAGGCACAGACCTTGGCAGCTCTGACCATTGACGACATACCGCGAACACTGGCACCAGCCACCACCAGATCCTCGACAAAAATGTCGTCCAGTTCGATACCCAGCTTGTGTGGCTCCCAGCTGGCATCCCACAAACGCACCACATAGTTTTCAATTTCCGGGGATACGAAAATCGCATGTTGAATTTGTTTATCCAGATCATTGAGCTCGGTGTAATTCAACAGCGGCTCTGTCACTGACGCCAATAATTCATCGACATCATGAAACGCCGGATCAAAAATCAGTTGACGGCGCAGTGCTTCATCGGTTGGGCGGCTGATATTGATTTCAAACAAGAAACGGTCCCGGGCTGCGGCACTGAGTTCAAACGTTTCTTCTTTTTCTACGGCATTACGGTCAGCAAAAACGACCATATGGGGAAAACGATATTCTTTACCAAATGCATCCACACTGCGTTCTGCCATGGCCCGCAATAATAATGACTGCACTTGTGGCCGGGCGCGGTTGATCTCGTTAAAGAAAAACACCGCTGTTTCTTCACCATGACTGATCAGCGGGCCAGGATCGATAACCGGTTTGCCTTCGCCGTTGACCCAGGCGCTGTACAACAAATCATTAGGCATTAAATCGACACTGCCTTCAATACGGCCAAATGCCCCGCCGAGGGCTTTAGAAAAAGCCCGAAGCAAAGTAGTCTTACCGACACCAACGCCACCTTCAAGCAGCACATGGCCGCGGGCATGCAAGGCAATCAGAATCAGTCGTATCGCCTGATCCTGACCGATCACCACTTTGTTAACGACTTTTTCCAAAGCCAGCGCATGTTCACGCGCGGTCTCAAGTTGCTGCAAATCGGCCATTTAAGCTCCCCTTCATTGTGTCTGTCTGCTGACAGTTATATTTTTAGTTAACACAACACCTTCAGACCACCGATTAAACGGTAGCGGATCTGACGGTGCCATGCACTGGATAGTCATACCAATTTGTTTATCCTGCTTGCCGAAAGATAGTGCAAGCAGGAAATTCTTCCTGCACAGGAATGTACCACCATTCAGCCTGATAAGAAACCGCTTGCCCACAAGCTTTTGGCTTACAACCTGACTTCAAAAGTTATCAACCGCGAACAGGTTTGAATTCAGACTATTGAATCGTTATTCGCTTCACAATACAGCCGAAAATTGCCTGATAGCAACGGGCAAATTTCCCGTCTGCGATGATAGCGCTTTGCGCTAACCGTTTTACTGCCTAGACTGATGCTTTAAACCTTTGTAATAGTTGCTGATGAATTTAAAGCTACAACTGTTTGCCCGGATTTTGTTGATAGCATTGCTCTGTGTATTGATGAGCGCGGCTTATGTGCTTTATCAAACCAATCAACAATCGATCATGCAGGCTGACGCCACGGCCAAAAGCATCAATCAGCATATGACTGAAGAATTGCTACGGAATTTTTCGCGCTACGATTATCGGACACCCTTCCCAAATACCGGTTTGTGGGGTGATATCAGTGGCTTGCCGGGGTCGTGTGTGCAATTTTTATCACGTTCCGAAAGTCGCCGGCGCAGTTTATGCAGTGACGTTAACGAAGCTGAACGCACCTGGCCTCGCTGGTTTGGCGCTTTATATGATCAATTGTTTCAACCCGATTATGAGGCTCAGCGGCGATTCTCATTTAATGCGCTTACCTACGGCACCATTTTAGTGTCACTGAACCGGCAAGTGGAAACCACCCGCGCCTGGCATAATTTACGGGCCGTTATCGGTATTTTGTCGTTCAGCATTCTGGCGGTTTGTTTATTGGTTTATATGACCATTAACCGCATGTTAAAGCCTGCACAACTGATCGTCAGCGGTCTGGAAAAGATGCGCGACGGTCAGCTGAACACCCGGTTGCCCGCCTTTGATATTGCGGAATGGCGCCGCACATCACAGGCCATTAATGCCCTCGCCGACAGTCAGCAGCAAGTTCTGGCCGATAATCAACGCCTGGCGTTAAAACTGTTGAATGTGCAGGAAGAAGAACATCGCTATATCGCCCGGGAATTACATGATGAGTTTGGCCAGTGCCTGGCTGGCATTAACGCCATGACAACCAGTATTCAACAGTCGGCGCGCAAGGAATATCCAAAAATCCTGCCCGAGCTTGAGAACATTAATAATGTGATCGAGCATATGATGTTGGCCTTGAGAAACCTGCTGACCCGCTTGCGGCCGACTGATGTCGATGACATCGGTTTGCAAAAAAGCCTGCAAAAATTGATTAAAAGCTGGCATCAGCGCAGCGGCAACCAACCCCGGTTTGAATTAACCATCGATGCTGATTTGGCGACCCTACCCGACCCCTTGCCGGTCAATATTTATCGGATCGTGCAAGAGGCTTTAACCAATATCGCAAAACATGCCTATGCTACCCATGCCAGCATTCAATTAAATTGTCCGCAAGCGGAAACGTTAGTACTGCAAATTGAAGATAATGGCCTGGCTGAGGCCAAAAATATTCAACAATCTATGGGCATGGGCCTGCTGGGAATTCATGAGCGGGTCAGTGCGCTGGGTGGACAGACCAATATTACCGCTAATCCGGGTGGCGGCCTGAAAATGCTTATTACGCTACCTATCAACCGGGTGCAGGAGACAATTTAATGGCCACTATCAGAGTGCTAATGGTCGATGATCATGCCATCGTCCGCGAGGGCTACCGGGCATTACTGCAAAAACAGGCCAATTTGGAAGTGGTTGCTGAAGCGCATGATGGTCACGATGCCTACATGCAATACAAAACCTTTCAGCCGGATGTGGTGGTGATGGATATTTCCATGCCGGGCCAAAGTGGACTGGAGGCAATTTCACGGATTCGGCAATTTGATTCACAGGCGCGAATTTTAGTGTTTTCGATGCACCAGAACCCCAGCTATGCTTTGCAGGCAACCCGTGCCGGGGCGCTTGGTTACATTACCAAAAGCAGTGACCCTTCGTTATTGATACGGGCTATTGTGGATGTGATGGATAATAAATTGAATTTAAGCCCGGATATTGCTCAAGCGCTGGCCCTTGAAAAACTAGGCCATGAGCAAACGCGGCTGGATGAATTGACGGTCAGGGAATTTGAGATCTTACGACTGCTGCTGGAAGCAAAAAGTAATCAGGAGATTGCCGATATTCTGAATATCAGCCCCAAGACAGTCTCCAATGCACATTACATTATTAAACGTAAGCTTGATGTTAGCAGTGATATTGAACTTACCCGCCTCGCCATTCGCATGAAGCTATTAAATCTGCGTGATTTAATTGACGAGGCTGAGTAAGCCAAAAGACGCTGTTTAAGCCGCTTTGTCCTTTTCATTAAAGTCATTTCGGATAAGGTAATCAAAAGCGCCTAATGCCGCCCGTGAACCTTCCCCCATGGCAATAATGATCTGTTTATACGGAATGGTGGTCGCATCACCGGCAGCGAAAACACCTGGCATTGATGTAGCACCATGCGCATCAATTTCAATCTCACCGTATTTGCTGAGTTCAAGCGTGTCTTTCAGGAAATCGGTATTCGGTAACAGGCCGATTTGTACAAACACGCCGGCCACTTCCAGATGATGACTTTCTTCCGTAGCCCGATCTTTGTAATTCAACCCATTAACCTTTTTATCCGCACCGGTGATATCCATGGTTTGCGCGCCGATAATAACGGTCACATTGTCGAGGCTGTGCAGCTTTTTCTGTAATACCGCATCGGCTTTTAATTGATCAGCATACTCAATCAATGTGACATGACCGACGATACCAGCCAAATCAATTGCCGCTTCGACGCCTGAATTACCACCGCCAATCACCGCAACGTGTTTACCCTTAAATAACGGGCCATCACAATGCGGACAATACGCGACGCCATGACCACGATATTCAGCTTCACCGGGTACGCCCAGTTCACGCCAGCGGGCACCGGTTGCCAAAATCACTGCCTTGCTCAGCAGTTTGGCACCACTTTCCAACTCGACTTCGACCATCTGGTCTTTTTTACGCAGCTTACTGGCCCGCTGAAGATTCATCACATCAACTTCGTATTGTTTAACGTGTTCTTCCAGCGCAGCCACCAATTGTGGCCCTTCCGTTTCTTTTACTGAGATAAAGTTCTCAATCGCCATGGTATCCATTACCTGACCACCAAACCGTTCGGCGACAATACCGGTACGAATACCTTTGCGGGATGCATAAATAGACGCGGAAGCACCGGCGGGACCACCACCGACAATTAATACGTCAAATGGGGCTTTCTGGCTGATTTTTTCAGCTTCACGCTTGATAGCGCCAGTATCCAGCTTACCAATAATTTCCGGCAAACTTGTGCGGCCTTGACCAAACTGTTTGCCATTCAGGAAAACAGTGGGCACCGCCATGATTTGCCGTTCGTTAACTTCATCCTGAAACAACGCACCATCTATCATGGTATGGCTGATTTTAGGATTAATAGCTGCCATCAAGTTCAGTGCCTGCACCACTTCCGGGCAGTTCTGACAAGACAGCGAAATATAGGTCTCAAAATGGAACTCACCATCGAGATTTCTGATTTGCTCTATTACTTCAGGCTCGGTTTTCATCGGATGACCACCGACGTGCAACAAGGCCAATACCAATGAGGTAAACTCATGACCCATCGGAATGCCGGCAAAACGAATTTGCTCATGGCCTTCCGGTTGTTTAATCCGGAATGAAGGCTGTCGGGCATTAATATCGCTGTCGTCAAGTGTGACTTTATCTGACATATCAGCAATTTCGACCAGCAGCTCATGCATTTCTGCGGCTTTTTTGCTGTCGTTAATTGATGCGACGATTTGCACCGGTCGCTGTAAATTTTGCAGATAAGTTTTTAACTGTGCTGCGATGTTTGCATCCAACATAAGGCACCTGCCTGTTTAAATATTCTATTTGCTAAAAATGTCCGGGCCGAAGCCCGGACGTGTCGACTCAATAAGTCGTCTTTAGATTTTGCCAACCAAGTCGAGTGAAGGAGACAGCGTCTCTTCACCTGGCTGCCAAGAAGCTGGGCAAACTTCACCATCATGTGAAGCAACATATTGCGCAGCCTGAATTTTACGAACCAGTTCTTTCGCACTACGACCAATACCCAGATCGTGAACTTCAGATACTTTGATCGCGCCGTCTGGATCGATAACAAATGTGCCACGCAGTGCCAAACCATCTTCTTCAATCATAACTTCGAAGTTACGGCTGATAGCGCCAGTCGGGTCACCAATCATTGGGAATTTAATCTTCTTGATGGTTTCAGAAGCGTCGTGCCATGCTTTGTGAGTGAAGTGGGTATCTGTAGAAACTGAATAGATTTCCACACCCATTTCTTGCAGTTTGTCATAGTAGTCAGCCAAGTCACCCAGTTCGGTTGGGCAAACGAAGGTAAAGTCGGCTGGGTAAAAGAATACGACAGACCATTTACCTTTCATATCAGCATCGCTGACAGGTACGAATTCGCCATTGTGGTATGCAGTGGCTTTGAACGGTTTAAGCGTCGTGTTAATTAAAGTAGACATTCGTTACTCCTTGTTGATAGTCAGAAAAGACACCATGAAGTTTAGTATCCGCTTTATAAATGGTCAAACAACTTAATCCAATCAAACTAATCGTCTAACCCGATTAATAAGCCTGACCAATAAAAAAGCCCCCGAAGCTTTCGCTCCAGAGGCTTTTATAACACCGAAACCGTATTAACGGTTGCAGATGTACATGGTTACTTCAAAACCGAAACGCATGTCTGAATATTCTGGTTTAGTCCACATGATGCAATCCCCCAATGATTTTAAGAATTTACGCTACCTATATCTGGGTAACGTGAATTCATCATAGGCCAATCCATTTTTTGCACCATCAGGCAAATACCTGATGCATCTCAGGATTATCCCTGTTCAGCAAGCGCAATGGCTTCAACGGTATTAGCGATTGCCTGCGTTAAGGTCTGAAGCTGCGCCTCATCAATAATATAAGGCGGCATGATGTAAATCATATGACGAAATGGTCGGATCCAGACACCCTGGTCAACAATGAATTTCGGCAACCAGTGCATATGTGAATCGAGTGGCTGAGTTAGCTCAACCACACCAATGGCGCCTTTAACCCGAACATCTTTCACTAAGGGATGGCTGGCCAGCGGTGCTAATTCGCGATTAAGCTGTGATTCAATCGCATTAACCTGCTGTTGCCAGTTTGATGCCAGCAGTAAATCAATACTTTCACATGCCACCCGGCAAGCCAGGGGATTGCCCATAAACGTAGGACCATGCATTAACACGCCCTGCCCGTCTGCCGAAATACCTTTGGCAACTTTCTGATTACATAACGTCGCCGCCAGCGTCATATAACCACCGGTCAGCGCTTTTCCGAGACACAAGATATCCGGCACGATCCCCGCCGCCTGATAAGCAAACATCGTCCCGGTACGACCAAAGCCAGTAGCGATTTCATCAAAAATCAACAATAAACCGTGCGCATCACAAAGCTTGCGTAATTCGCGCAAATAACGCGGGCAATAAAACCGCATACCACCTGCGCCCTGCACTAAAGGCTCGATAATTACCGCCGCGATTTGCTGGTGCTGGCTTTCAATCAGCTGCTTAACTTCTGCTATTTCGTTGTCTTGCCAGTCAGCGTCATCCCGACACGTCGGCGCTGCAGCAAATAAATGTTTGGGTAACACGCCGGCAAACTGACTGTGCATACCATTAAACGGATCACACACTGCCATGGCGCCAAAAGTATCACCGTGATAGCCGCCGCGAATCGTCAGTAAGGTCTGTTTTTGTGTATGGCCTTGTGCAAACCAATATTGCAGCGCCATCTTGATGGCAACTTCTACCGAGATCGAACCGGAATCAGCCAGAAATACGTATTCAAGTGATTCATCAGTTAAATCGATTAACCGCCGCGCCAGACTGACGGCAGGATCGTGAGTCAGGCCACCAAACATGACATGGGCCATCTTATCGATTTGATCTTTAGCGGCCTGGTTCAAACGTGGATGATTGTAACCATGAATCGCCGACCACCATGATGACATGCCATCAACAAGCCGCCGGCCGTCTTTCAAGGTCAGATAAGCACCGTCCGCAGATTCCACTTCGTGTAATAACGGTGGCTGCGTAACGCTGCTGTAGGGATGCCAGATATGGGCGGCATCAAATTCCAGATTAGTTAATTGGCTCATGCGCTCAGTTTACGGACTGACAGACAAAACTGCCCGCATCAGCGGGCAGTATCGGGATATTGCGTAAAATTACTTGGTGACGCTGAAACTCTCGCCACAGCCACATTCGGAGGTAACATTGGGATTACGGAATTTAAAGGTTTGATTCAGACCTTCTTTAACAAAATCCAGCTCCATGCCTTCCAGTAATGGCAAGCTTTCTTTCTCAACAACAACTTTGATGTCGTCCTGCTCTATAACAGCATCGCTATCGGCGACACTATCGGCATAATCCAGCGCATAACTGTAGCCGGAGCAGCCGCTTTTCACGACACCAATCCGCAGACCAATTCCGTCAGCACGCTTGCTGACCATGTCTCGCACCCGTTTTACGGCTGAATCTGTGAGGGTAATATTCATGTTTTTACCTATTCATCAAATGGTTAAAGCGACTGGCTTCATTATTTAATACGACTGCCAGCTGCTGTATTTGTTCGAGCGTATTGTCCATGTTAACGCTTATCCTTACGGCACCCAATGCTGTTGGTGCATCAATTCCCATTGCCGTCAGCACGTGGCTGGGTATATGCCGGCCAGTACCACATGCCGAGCCGCTGGATACCGAAAATCCCTGGCGGTCTAACGCCATTAATAAGGTGTCAGAATCAAAGCCGGCCAGGGCAAAAAACACCGTATTGGGTAACCGCTCACTGTGTTCTGCAAATATGGTAACGCCGGTTATCGATTTCAATGCGGTTTCCAATGCATCGCGAAGCTTACGGCAGTGTTGCTGGTACTCGGCCAAATGTTGCTGCGCATATTCTGCTGCTGAGCCAAAACCAGCAATAGCGGCAACATTTTCGGTGCCACTGCGTTTTTCATTTTCCTGACCGCCACCGAGCACATAGGCCGGCCAATCGAGCGTTTTATCAACAATCAACGCACCGATGCCTTTAGGGCCACCAAACTTATGCGCCGATAAACTGATCAGTTGTACGCCAGCTGCCTGAAAATCAATCGGTAATTTACCGGCTGCCTGCACTGCATCGCAATGAAACGGAACACCCTCTCCACGGGTTAGTGTCGTTAGTCCGGCAATATCCTGAATGACGCCGGTTTCATTATTCGCCCACATCACCGATACCAGTCGGGTATCGTCAGTCAGTAAATTTGCGAGCGCTTCTGTTGTTATCTGGCCATCGGCGTTGGCCGGAATTTCTACAACGTCAAAACCATGCTGCTTTAATCGCTTAGCCGGTTCTAAAACGGCCGGATGTTCTATGCTGCTGACCAATACCCGGCCATTGTTAAATTGCTCGAAAACACCCATCAAAGCCTGATTATTGGATTCGGTACCACCACTGCTGAACCAGACTTGTTCAGGAGCAACATTAACCAGCCTGGCAACCTGAGCGCGGGATTTATCTATCGCAGCCTGACCAAACCGGCCGAAGCGATGACTGCTGGAAGGATTACCCTGTTGCTGACGCATATAAGGCAACATCGTCTCTAAAACGTCCGGTGCCAGCGCCGTACCAGCATTATGATCCAGATAGGTGAAAGCCATAACTAATTGAAATCGAACTTGATAACTTTTTCGCCTGATCGGCTGCGCTCGTAATCATTAACCACCTGATGCAATGTGATGCCATCAAGATATGAGCTGATTTGATTACTGAGACTTTCCCACAATTCATGACTGACACATTGCTCATCAGCATGACAATTGTGCTGACCATGGCATTGGGTACTGTCGACCTTTTCATCAACAGCGGAGATCACATCCAGCACGGTAATATTTTCTGCAGAACGACTGAGACGATAGCCACCGCCCGGGCCGCGTGAACTGCTGACCAATCCTTGTTTACGCAGTTTGGCAAATAACTGTTCGAGATAAGAAAGCGAAATGCCCTGCCGCTCGGAGATATCTGCCAGCGTGATCGCTCCCGCCCCGTAATTGAGACTTAAGTCGAGCATGGCAGTGACAGCGTAACGACCTTTTGTCGTGAGGCGCATGAAGAATTCCGCTTAAAATAACTGGCTAAAGTGTTCCATACCCGACTATTTTAGTCAACTTTATCCCGGTCATTATCTTTATCAAGTTCACAGCCATCCAATTCCGGCATATCGACATCCGGAATTTGCCCGCCTAAATGCTGAATGGTCTGGCACAGTTGTTCAACGCGCTTATCGGTCATATGGATATGCTCAATCAAGCCATGTATAGCTGATGCCACCGGATCGGGGGTTTGACTGGAGGTACCGTAAGCATCAAACCCAACCGAGTGCGCCAGTTTTTCCTGAGCTTGTAAGTCTGGATTTTTCTGGCTGCGCATTACCCGGCCCGGCACCCCGACAACGGTTTCATTGGCAGCTACATCTTTAACCACCACGGCATTAGAACCCACCCGCGCACCTTCACAAACGGTAATCGGCCCTAATACCTTGGCACCGGCGCCGACCACAACATTGTTCATCAGGGTCGGATGACGTTTACCACCTTTCCATGATGTCCCCCCGAGGGTCACGCCATGATAAAGCGTGCAGTCATCACCAATTTCGGCGGTTTCACCAATCACAACGCCCATGCCATGATCGATAAAAAAACGCCGGCCGATTTTAGCGCCGGGGTGAATCTCAATTCCGGTCAACCAGCGGCCAATGGTCGATAAAAAACGCCCCAGCCACAGCCAGTTATGACGCCATAGCCAATGACTGAACCGATGCAAGGTCAGCGCATGCACACCGGGATAAGTGGTGATAATTTCAAAGACATTGCGTGCTGCCGGATCACGATCAAAGACGCAATAAATATCTTCCTTGAATCGTTGCCAGCGGCTGACTTGTTGGCCATCGTTCATTTTGCATTCCTCGCTTTGGTTTCGGCAGCCCGCAAGATGCCATGCAATATTTGCACTTCGTTACGGTCCAGATCGGCGCGATTAAACAATCGACGGATCCGGCGCATTAAATACCGTGGGTTGGTTGGATCCAAAAAGCCAATGGTCACCAGGCTCCGTTCAAAATGCTCATAAAGGTGAAACATATCTTCGGCGCCAATCGCTTCACGTTTTTCGCCGATCCGACCTGGCTCAACCACTGGTTTAAAACTCATCCGTAATTCATAGGCCAGCACCTGCACTGCCGCCGCCAGATTCAGTGAGCTGTATTCCGGATTGGCAGGAATATTCACTAAAGTATGGCATTGATCAATTTCATCATTCGATAACCCGGAGTGTTCACGACCGAATACCACTGCTATTTGGGCATCGTCATCGTAATTTTCAAGGGTTTGCACGGCCTCACGCGGATTCATAAGCGGCATATTAAAATGCCGTAAACGCGCGCTCATACCAAACACATACTGACAGCCGGTTAACGCTTCTGCCAGCGTTTCATGGACCACTGCCCTGGCCAACACATCATCCGCACCTGATGCCCGTGCTGTGGCTTCAGCACTGGGATAAATTTTCGGCGCCACCAAATGCAGATTACTCAGGCCCATGGTTTTCATAGCGCGTGCTGATGCGCCGATATTACCGGGATGAGTCGTGCCTACCAGCACAAAACGAATATTGTCGAGCCGGGTCATGTGTTTTTCCGGGTAATAAACATGGCATCGCCATAACTGAAAAAGCGATAACGCTGGTCAATGGCATGTTGATAAGCCGTCATAATGTTATCGCGACCGGCAAATGCCGATACCAGCATTAATAAGGTTGATTCTGATAAATGAAAGTTCGTGATCATGGCATCAACGCTTTTAAATTGATAACCGGGATAGATAAAAATATCTGTCTCACCACTAAATGGCTGGATCTCACCGTTTTGCGAGGCACTTTCTAATGCCCGGACACTGGTAGTACCCACTGCAATCACACGACCGCCACGTTGCCGGGCTGCTTTTACTTGTTGGCATACGCTATCACTGACCTCAATTCGCTCCGCATGCATTTGATGACTGCGAATATCATCAACGCGCACCGGCTGAAAGGTACCGGCGCCAACATGTAAGGTAACTTCGGCGGTTTCAATACCTTTATCAGTAATCCTATTCAGTAAGGCCTCATCAAAATGCAATCCGGCGGTTGGTGCAGCCACCGCGCCAATATGTTTGGCATAAACGGTTTGATAACGCGCTAGGTCGGCCTGATCCACTTCCCGTTCTATATAGGGTGGTAACGGCATTCGGCCATATTGCTGCAACAGATCCAGTAATGGCTGTTCTGATAAAAACTGAATTAAAAACAGATTATCGCGGCGATCAACCACCTCAACCTGAATACTGTTTTCCAGAGTTAGACGGCGACCAGCACTCGGCGATTTGCTACTGCGAATATGCGCCAGCGCCTGATTATTTTCCATTAAGCGCTCAATCAATACTTCAACTTTGCCGCCGGTTTCTTTTTCACCCAACAGCCGCGCCGGGATCACCTTGGTGTTATTAAATACCAGTAAATCATCGACATGAAGCAAATCGATTAAATCGGGGAAATATTTATCCGTCAGCTCACCGCTATTACCCGCCAGCGTCAACAACCGGCTGGCGGCTCGCTGCGAGGCAGGATACTGGGCGATAAGTTCATCGGGTAAATCAAACTGAAAGTCGGTACGTTGCATGGTGCGATCATAGCAGAGCACCTATGAAAATCGTTAGGCTTAATCGCCTCTCGTGGCACTTATGACAAAAAAATGACATAACTGCCTTTCATAATCGGCAATGCATCGTTATAATGCGCTGCTTGGTTGCCGGGGTGGCGGAACTGGTAGACGCGCCGGATTCAAAATCCGGTTTCTTCGGAAGTGCGAGTTCGATTCTCGCCCTCGGTACCAATATTTTTCTCTTGATAAAATCCCAAGTAAGTTAAAAATATCAGTCAGTTAGCGGCGTTATACGTCGCTCAGTTGGATAGGTGTGCGGCTAAAAACGCCCTATTGGTACATCAACTTTTAGCAGGCAGACTTCTCGACTATTGGTTTCAACTACGCCTGCAAAGCACTACTCGCCTTTTATGTGAGTGTGTTAAATCAAATCTTTCTCTCAATACATCTCTAAACGCTTGCGACTCTCGAACTTTATTTAAAGGTTGGG
>Ga0307934_1000651_pt1 | contig 24630 bp, 25 predicted proteins | sample OrgLakmetageno90_FD_201838 | JGI IMG/M metagenome (GOLD analysis project Ga0307934, IMG submission 201838) | Saline water microbial communities from Organic Lake, Antarctica - #90 | ecosystem: Environmental > Aquatic > Non-marine Saline and Alkaline > Saline | place: Antarctica: Organic Lake... | reverse complement strand
TCTTTTACTTCTCTAACTATTTTTTTAGCCAAGGTGTGACTAAGATCATAACGTTGCATAAATTGATCTATATCCAAACCAATCAATTGCTTTACTAAAATGATACCATCTAAAGAAAACTTTTTTAGAGCTTTTTTGGTAATCGAAGGAATCGTTGTAACGGGATACAAATCTCGCTCAAAGACTATTTTTTTCAAATTAATATATTTAGGAAAATCCCACCCCATTAATTGCATTTCACGATGTTGCACATAATTAATAGCATTATTGGTAAATTGAGTATTTGTTACCACCCATTCATAAAATTCCCGAGTATCACCGTCAATTATGGCGCGCCTTTTGATATCTTGAACTTTTGCATCTGCATACATGACTTGATTAATATGAGTTTTAGACTTGAAATCATTTCTGTATTTTGCCTCAATCACAAAAACAACATTTCCTTTTTCTGCCCATACATCAATTTCGTGCGAGACGCCTTCACCCTGCGCATAGATATTTGTTTGAACATAATATCCCATTTCAGTAAACAAGGCAGCCACATATTGTTCAAAAATAAATCCAGATGGACCCAAGGCAGATAATCCTCTTTCCAGTGAATATAACGCTGCCATTTTAGGACTGAATTCATTGATATATTTTCGTGTTGTTATAAATATTTTATCGGTTGAAACTCCTGAATCGATACTTTCATCAACAATACTGCAAACCTGTTGAGCTAATTGATCTGGTACACCCACAGCGGTTACCGATTGGCATAATTTTTCAGGAGCAAATAATTCTGTTGCTCCGTCTTTTTTTATAATCTTTTTTTCTCTTTTTCCACGTGACATATGTATTTTATTATATCACATACAGCCTATTATTCTTTATCACGGTACATGATATAATTTATCGTATGCAAAATAAACAAAGAAAATCACTTGAAGAAATTACCCAAGGTTGTATTGAAAAATATGATGATATAACAGACTCACGAATGTGTATTATTGACGCAGAATTTCGAAGAGGTTTTGACCTTATGAAATCACACCCAAAATCAGTTACTATTTTTGGTTCTGCTCGACTTCAACCCGAAACTGAAATATATCAACGCGTAGAGGCTTTGGCTAAAAAAATTGCTAATCTTGATTATACCGTCGTAACAGGTGGAGGTCATGGCATCATGGGAGCAGCAAACAAAGGCGCGTTCGAGGCAAAAAAAGGAGCGTCAGTTGGTATTAACATTTCATTACCTTTTGAACAAACAACGAATCCGCATCTTGATGATACGATCGAATTTCATCATTTCTATTCACGAAAAGTAACCTTGGCGTACGCAGCAGAAGCCTATATCTATTGCCCAGGAGGGTTTGGAACATTAGATGAAATGTTTGAAATTCTTACGCTTATTCAAACAAAAAAAATTCCTCAGACACCAATTATTTTGTATGGTTCAAAATTTTGGCAACCACTGGAAAATTATTTTAAAGAAATACTTTTGGAACCAGGAAACGAAACTATCAGCAGAGAAGATTTGGATCTTTACGTTATTACAGATAACGACCAAGAAGTATTAAATATTATTAAAAATGCTCCTGTGCGAACGGATGTATCCAGTCGACATCACTTGGGACAATAAAAAAACGCCAAAGCGTTTTTTATTATTTCAGCGAATCTCTAATCTCAGACAAAAGCTCAACCTCTGTTGGACCTTTTGGTTCTTCTGATTTAGTTTCTGGCTCGGCTTCACGTTTTAATTTATTGATTCCTTTCACTAACATAAATACAGCGACTGCCACAATCAAAAAAGCAATAACTTCATTTATAAAAGTTCCATAGGCCAGTACAGATGCACCAGATTCACGTGCCGCCTCTACAGACGTAAATGTTTCTCCTTCTATTCCCTTGAGAACAATAAACAAATTAGAAAAATCTGGAGCGGTTAATATTCCTGATACAATAGGCATAATCACGTCCGCAACTAATGATTTTACGATTGTTCCGAATGCTCCACCAATAATAATACCCACAGCCATATCGATCATATTCCCTTTTACGGCAAATTCCTTGAATTCTTTTAACATATATAGTTTTTTATTAATATTTGCCTCATTACAAATAAATTTCTTATTATAGTATTAATATCACCTATAGATCAAGAAAACTTTATTTTTTATAGAATTAATTTATGATACGGGTATTGCTCGATCGTCTAATGGTAGGACTGTGGTTTCTGGTACCATCAATCTAGGTTCGAACCCTAGTCGAGCAGCATATGAAAAAGAAGTAGGGTCGCGAAAGCGTCCTGCTTCTTTTTTATACTTTTGCAAGATTAAGATTTTCCGTCAGGTTTATACTCGAGAGCGATAGCGAATCGGGTGAACCCTAGTCGAGCAGCAACGAGAATTTATTCAGAAATCACCTTATTCTGTAATGTGATTTTTGATTCAATAATCTTAGTCTGATACAATATAATTATATGCCTAAAAAACAAAAAATGTCTCCTCAAATGTATTTAACCGTAATTTTTTATTTCGCTGTTGGAATATCAATATTTTATCTTAAATTACGTGGTGTAAGTTTTGGTATTATTGATACTTTTTTTAAGCCAATTTTCAATTATTTTGGAAAACTTAATAATAACACAATAGATGCCTTAGCTCGTGTAGTACTTCTTTTATTCTTTGGTCCAGTAGTAATTATTTCTTATGCGGCAGTATTTCATAAGGTGCGAAACGAACTAGCGGGTTTTCTGTACAAGTTTCTTACAGTATATGTAATTTTAGTTGTAGTGGGTATTATCTACTTAGCAGCAAAACGTTTTATTTTAACTTAGTAAAGTATAAAAGTTTGAACGTCGTCCTAGACGACTACGAGCGGTAGAAATCTCTCACTCAGTTAATGTCTATATGATACTCAAAAACACCGTTTTTTTATTATGCAATGCTCTTTATACTAGAACAATGATGCTCCCCCGGTAAGATTCACCCGATTCGCTATCGCTCTCGAGTATAAACCTGACGGAAACATACAAGAAAAAAATAGTCTCTTTTGGGACTATTTTTTACTAGGCTTTTTAAACTAAGATTTTCCGTTAATTTTATATCGAGGCAAGTATGTGAATATCAATTCCCTATTACCTATTGATCTAAAAAAGAATGAACACCATAAGTATAAACGTAATCAATAACAAAATAGTAGCTGGTGCTGTTCTTTTAAAAGAATCTTTTACTTTTACATGCATGGCTATTGCTCCAATCATAAGTACAGCCAATAATACTGTCGCTGGAAAAACAAATATAGGAAACCAAATTCCAATAATTAAACATGAAGCTATTAATAATTTTGAAATTCCAACTATATACATAAACCATGCTGGTAAACCATATGCCTTGAATTCATTTAGCATATTTTTTGCCCCTTTTCCTCTGTATTTAGTAGGTTTAGAAAAATGCATAATCCAAACATTAATAAGGGTAATTGCTATGGCTATTTGTAAAAAATAAGTAATATATATTTGCATATTAGTTAACATGAAATCATTATAACAGAAATTTAGAATATCTAATCTATGTAAAGAAAAAAGTCTTTATAAATAGGGACTTTTACGATGCTCCACTGGCTAGATAATGTTCGGAAGAAAATAATCGAAAATTAGTAAAAGAAAATCCACTATGTAGATTTTCTACATAGTGGACATTATATTGAACTCATAGGCTCTATCCCAAGTAAAGAAAGATATTCTTCCTCGGATATGTTTTGAACTGGCTTATAACCATCTCCCCACACACCCTTAAACAAACAGGATTCTCCTAAAGTCATTTTTTGACCATTATTTGGATTCATAACTTCACCATCAAATACAACTCTTTCTAATTCTAACCTAAAGAAGGTTGAAGACTTTGGTATAAAATAACCAACACTAACTTTCTTACCATCTTCACCAGTTAAGTTATCATCTAGCTTAACTAGCTCAAACTCAACATAGTCTTGATATGAATCTGCATTCTGTGAGAATAGTTTTTCGTGATACTTCTTCCCTACTTCAAGGTTTTGGGCAGATACCCATTTAGGATTTAAGTTGTGTCGATATTCAACAGTGTTGTTTTCTAGAATTACAATAACAGCTTCGGTTGATGAGCGTTTAATAATATCCTTAACTAACATTTGTCTATTTCCTGGTTCATCAACGCAAGAAGTTAATGTTAGTAACGTGATAATTAAAATACTTAAAAATTTATTCATCTTTTCTTAAATTTTAGTTAAACATTATAGGCAAATTAAAAAGCCTACTTCATAGAATATTTAATCATAATTTAATACTTTTGTCAATATGCTCCACTGGTTAGATAGTGTTCGGAAGGAAATTATAGAAATTTAATTACTACCTAGATAAGACTTTCTCTAAAATATCTTTTTTTAACCCATCATCATCTGTATTAAAATAAGTCCAAATTTCATCTTTAAATGGAATAGTATCTTTATCTATATTATGCATTACAGAAAGTAAACGAAGTGAGCCCTCACCAAACCTTTCTTCTATACTTCTTAAAAACATCATATTTCCAGTAAAGTGGCCTTTTTTAATTTTTTCCCAGGGATTATTATTTTCATCATCATCCCTGTCACTAATTTTCTCTATTATTAGATTAAGAAGATTAACGTTCCAAGGATACCCAGTTACCAAATCTGCATCATGCTTGTCCTGTTCTGAAATCATTAATTCTTCACCAATATACTCGTTGTTTTTCTCTAGTAATTCAAGGGTCATTTTATCAACAACAGCCTCATTGAAACCCACGAAACTTGTTTCGCCTTTATCATTCCGGATATTGTATCCGATTCTATAGAAATCTACGTCATCTAGACCTTTTTCTTTGTCATAATTAAATTTATGATGACCTGCTGCATGTATCGCTTCATGCAAAAGAGCCCTTAAGAAAGAATAATTATTTTTAATTTTAATGTTCTCTTTTTTAAACCTATTGAGAACACTATTCTTTACAGAATCAATAAAACCAACTTCATTTCGTCGCATAATTACTTGCTGTGTACCTGGGAAATATGCAGCACCCTCTCCTGTTCCAATATATTTATCCTCATCAATAGAAACAATATGAACAGACTCTTGACTGAAATCAATAGAATCTAATCCTAAACTAGAAAACTCTCTGCTTAAAATATTATCGATACCATCAATAATTAACTTTTCTTGCTCGTTCTTTTCTAACTCCCTAGTAAAAGGTTTTTTTCTTATTTCCTTTTTTTCATTCAAAGACGAGTTCACTATGTTCTCATCTTCAAGCGTATTACCCTTACCTACTATTTTAAAATTTGGTCTTTCCATCATATTTTTATTATACCAAAGTTTCGAACATCCAACCTACCTTATATAAAAAGCCCTTATAAATAAGGACTTTTTACAATGCTCCACTGGTTAGATAGTGTTCGGAAAGAAATTATTCAATAAGTCGTTAGTTCAGTATTGAAATGATATTTTTTATAACGGTTTCAGAGTTATTCTTAAATGTGTCAATTTCGATATGGTTTTGAAAATCTTTACTTTGTTGAATTTCGTAAACGTAATCAAATCTTTTTTTATCTGATACTTTACCTCTCTCCTCATCTCTCTTTTTTACCCTATCCCAAAGCTCGTCTTTTGGGCAAGACAAATAAACTAAAATTACCTTAACAGAAAACTCTTCTGAAAGAATTTTAAGAGTGTCCAATCTTTCTTTTTTTAATCCACTATCGATAACGATAGATATATTCTTAGAGAGATAGAATCTTATCAAAGCTACTATACTTTTAAACGCAATATCGTTGTAGTAATCATTTGTCGTAGAGCCAGAGATTGCATATCTTTGGGTATCCATACTCAGAAAAGCATAGTCTTTTAATTCACCTCGTAATAAGTTACTTGTTGTAGACTTACCAGCACCTTTTGCTCCATCTAAAACTATAATTTTATTACTAGAAATTTTCATAACTAAATTATACCAAAGTTTCGAACATCCAACCTACGTAAAGAAAAAAGTCCTTGTAAATAAGGACTTTTTACGATGCTCCACTGGTTAGATAGTGTTCGGAAAGAAATTATTTTGGGTTATAAGTAAGTTCCTTTATAAATTTCCATGCTCACAACATCTTCCTCTTTTAACTCCTCTTGTGCAATCTTTTCTAATTTCAAGCCATTCTTCTCTGCAATATCCTCAAGAAGTTTGTAATGACCTAAATCATCTGAGAAACCTAAGTATAGTGAACCTCCATCCCTTAAGAAATTTTTTCCTTGTTCAAGGAATTTTCTTGTTGCTCTGTATCCAGGGTCAAACACTTGCATCTCCGTGTAGTCAATTTCAACCCCTGGGTCAAGAAATCCAAAAGGTAGTGCCCAAAAAATTGAATCAAATTTTGAATCTTTTGGAATACCATCGAATACATCACTATTATAGACATCAACCTGTAATTCTAAGTTATTATCTCCTACGTTCAATTTTGAAGTTTCAGTAGCAAAAGGATTTATATCAGAAGAAATCACATTTAATTCTTTATTGTATAAAGCAGCTAAACAACTTATAACCCCAGCACCACAACCTATCTCACAGAAGTCTTTTTGCCCTTCTGTAATTTTAATAATTTCATCTGCAAACCATGACGTTGATGGAAACATACTAGGATTAAACACAGCAGGATGAACCTTAAATGAATGATCTTTTACCTCAAATGACGTCCAGTCATCAATTTTCGCTTGTTGTAAGAACGTTCGAGTCTGTTCAATACTAGCTGTTTTTGGATCATCGAATCGTAATAACTGAGTGATATATGTTTTTGTTTTTTCCATATCAAAACCATCACCAGATTTTAGTTTTGACTCAGCATCAATTGAAAAGTTAATTTTATAGTAACGTCTCAACTCAAAATACGTATCTAAATCATCTGGACCAAAACCACCAAAGATAGCGATGTCATTTAATCCATAGGAAAGCAATCTTTCAATTTTCTTCATAAGGGACTCTTTTGATTCTTTAATGCCTTTCCCTTTACTGTTATCTAGCAATAAAAACGCTTTCTTTTCTTTAATAGTTTCTCTGAACTCTTCATTTTCAAGAAGTTCAAAGTTTTCATCAAACAATGGAATATCAGCTAGAAATAACTCACAAGCTAACTTAATAGCAGGTAGACCGTTAGCTGGAAGATCATTTGTTTGCAGGTATTCAACAAAAGGTAAGACTTCTTTTATTTTTCTAATATCACCCTGAGTGTCAGTGCTTTGTGAAAAATTAAAATGAAGAATAGGAACAAATCCTTCATACAAGGCACAAGCCTTAAAAATTTGTTGTATTTCTTTTACTTTTTCTTGATCGTCAAAAATTGTATTGTTTACCCCTACACCAACACAAACCTTTAATAATGGATCGTTCTTCTTGTCTTTAAGAAATTCTCCAAGTTCTTCGACCTGTTCAACTGAATCAACATGAAATTGATAGAAATAATAACTAATATCCTTGTGAAAAAAGTGTTTGAATTTGTCTCTTTTTGCTTCAAAGTATTTTTCATTATGAACATTTGTATCCATAATCAAAGGCACTCTTTCAACAACCTTAATTCCTAGTTTTGCTATTTCAGAAACTTTTGAAGGATTATTTGTAAGCAGTTTTATAGAGTTTATTTTTAAATCCCTCAATGCAATCTCTACATTTTCATACGTTCGCTGGTCTGGACCATGCCCCAATAGAACATTTGCCTCAAAGGTATCGTAGCCTTGATGCTGTAACTCATAACTACGTACTTTTTCAAATAGACCTATACCTCGACCCTCTTGGCGTAAATATACCAAAGCTCCATTTCCACTCTTTGAAATTATTTTAAGAGATTTATTTAACTGACCACCACAATCACAACGAAGGCTTCCAAACATATCGCCAGTCATACACTCACTATGAACTCTTACCAAGGGAGTGGTACTTAGATCCAATGTTTCTGTATATAAAACAATAGTTTCTTTCCCTTGATCTGCTGCATAGGTGCGAAAGATAAAATCTCCATGCACTGTTTGTAATTTTGTTTCAACAAATTTTTTCATAATTGTATTATACCAAAAATTCGAATATCTAACCTATGTAAGAAAAAAACAATTATAAATATGGACTTTTTTACGATGCTCCACTGGCTAGATAATGTTCGGAAAGAAATTACCAAACAAAAAACCTATTAAAAACAGATTTTTTGTTTTTAATAGGTTTGTGATTCAGTTGTTCGTTAGTCTATGACTACTTGGGCTAATGAAATATCAGTAGCTTCTACAAAATCCACAAAAACTTCACCATTTGCATCCTTAATGCTTACAATCTCATCCCAACAATCTTCTGGTAAACCAGAGTTATATAGATCCTTCATTTCTGATGTATCTATAGTATAGGGAGTTGGATTATCTTGTTCGTTTTCGATTTGTTCATTCATATTTTTGAATACAACAGAATCGCCTGTTTTGAATTTCTGTGACATATTTTATATATTTAGTTATGAATTTATATTATCACAATTATATTTATATGTCAATACTATATTAAGTTCGAACATCCAACCTACGTAAAGAAAAAGCCCTTATACATAAGGACTTTTTACGTTGCTCGCCTGCCTTAGGCAAGTTCGAACTTGTATATTGAATGGTGAGTATTAGAGATCTTCATTATTATATTTACTAAATAAACTTATGATTCTTTTATGCTATAATAATATTATGAAAAAAGGATTTACCTTAATTGAATTATTGGTTGTAGTAGCAATTATTGGTATTCTTTCAACAATTGTAGTAAGTTCATTAAATTCAGCCCGAGATAGAGCACGAGTAGCAAAGATACAAGCGACTCTTAATACCCTCCAAAGTGCTGCAGTGCTCTACTCAATTGATAACAATACTTTTGAAGGACTCTGTACCTATGCTGATGGTACGGTAGATGCATCAATTCAAAATCATATAGATGCTCTTGAGGATATTGCTGGTGAGGATCGTGTAACCTGTATTGTGCGTACAGCTGATGTTCCTCGTGCAAGCGCTTATTTATCTGAAGACCAACTTGAACGTAAAAATTTCGCCGTTAGTGTTTACTATAATGAAGAACATTATGCTGTGGATACTTCAGGAATAATGATGTTTGATAAAAATGGTACAGCATCAGGAGTAAATTGGAATACAGCAATTCAAGAATGTTTAGACGAAGAAAAACGACTCCCTTCAATTGAAGCATTTATGGCTGTTAGTGAAAATGGTGCTTCTGGTATGGGATTACAACGATACTGGTCCTCTACTAATTCTACTAGCTCTCCAAACTTAGCTTATCGAATGCATTTAATTGATGGTCAGATAAATATACGTAATATTGGATCTGGTAATTTTGTACTTTGTGTTTCTTAATTTTTGTTTTATTCCATTATTAGTTAATTTTTTAATGCTCACCGTCTCGAGTTAGAACCTTTTTGTTTATTGCCCTGTAAGGTTATTTGAATACTTTTTTCAAGAGCTTTCGACCCACCTTGAGCATAATAAAAAGTGACAAATGTGACACAGGTCCGATGTTTTTTACATTATAGTACAATGTAACTTTAAATATTTAGATTACTTAATCAATATAAGATTTTGATGCTTGTGGACCCTCACTACCCTGATATTTTCCAGAATATAAATTAATGTCTCCACTTGGAACCCAAAAAGTAACTTGACCGATTAGCATACCTGGATATACCTTTATTGGCAGAGTTGAATATAACTGAAATGTAACATTACCAAACGAACCGATATCTATAAGATCAGCAGTGCAATGTACAAATAAACCCATCCTAGCAATGCCAGATTTAGCATGAATAATCGGAACAAATTTATTAGAACCAATTATTTCATAACTTGAACCTAAATGAAAAGAACCTTTTTCAAGGGTAATGCCCTCTTTTGGTATGGTAATAGTTCTAAAGCGGTTATTTTTAGTAGGATCAAGCACATCTTCTTCGTAAACCAACAAGGTATCTCCTAAACGTAAATCATACGAATTTGTAGATAGATTATTAGTATCAAAAGGGGTGATTTTGATATCACCATTTTTAACACTTTTTTTAATTTTATTCTTCGTTAAAATCATATGACTATATTGATTCTCTTATTGTTGAAAAATTTGCGAATGTACCTTTATTTTTTTCTATTTTACCTGTATTAATCCAAAAAGAGACTTGACCTATTAACATCTTGGGAAAAATTTTAATCTTTTTTGCCGCTACTAACTCCAGTGTCCACCGATGCGAACTACCTGTATGGCCAAGGTTTGCTGAGACCTGGAGGAATAAGCCTAATCTTCCCAACGAGCTCTTACCAATCAAAGACATCGCATAAATATCACTACCTATATGTTCCATGGTGCTTGCAAGATAAAGCATGTGAGGCTCAAGAACCATTCCTTCTTGGGGAATAACTATCTCCTCAAAAATTGCTCGTTCCTTTTCATGACCTTTATATACTTTAATTTTTTCACCTAAATGATAATTATAACTATTGGGATTAACCATAGAATCAGAAAAAGGATGAATATAAATGCTTTTATCTTTAATGGATTTTTTAATTTTTGATCCTGTTAAAATCATAGTAATTTTAAAATAATTCGATAAATCTTTTTGTATCTCTACCCTTTACATGCCTAAGCACTAAAACTACATAATTTTGAAAAGGACGTAATTCATTAGACATAATTTTTATATCCATCAATCTGTCATAGCAAGCCTTATGTATATCTTCCGATAAATGAGGATTATTCTCCTTGAAAGAATTAATTACAGATGAACAATAATGATGTAACTCATTATCTGTTTCCTTATCTATTGTTTTTTTCTCAGAGTAATGTATCTCAAAATCTTTATACATCGACATAATATCCTTGTAGCCTTGAGTTGTGATTGTTATGTCAAAAATATTTTTTGCTTTATCAATAAGAGACTGAGGTATTTCTTTGGTAACATAGAAAGGAGAAGCCAATAAATAACCATTATCTTTCATAATTAATTTAATATTATCTAAAAGTTCTTGTGGCTCATTGAAAAAACCTAAACTAGCCCCAATAACGATGTGGGTAAATATTTTATCTGATTTATAACTAACAGCATCAGCAACCTCATAAGCTAACAACCCTGATTCTGCTATATTATCTGCTGAATTCTTTGCGCTTTTTATAGAAGATTCTGAAATATCTATTCCCAATGAACTACAGCCAGAAATAATACTTAATTCTCTTGAACTAAAACCTGTAGTACAAGCTATTTCCAACAATTCAGATTTACTCGAAAGATTAGAATAAAGGCACCATCGATTTAATGTATCATATGATCCAGGCGGAACATTCCATTGATTTATTAAGCCTACAAAATCTGTATAAGACATTTTCTCTATATCATTTTTACTTAAATTCATGAATTAATTATATCACAGTAAATTTATTTAAAATTTTCATTATATAACTGAGATTTATATTTAATCTGAGAATCTATAAATCTAGATCTTTCAAAAATTTTTTTGTGATTACTTGCTTCGATAGCATAATACCCTAGTTGTGAAGGTGTATCTGGGCGAACTAATAGTACTTGATCTTTTTTAGAGAAATCTAAAAAATCCCATACATATTTTAAATTCTTAATAAAATTAAAATTAGGATTCTTTTTTAGAATAGATTTCTTTGTAATATCTGGGAAGATGCTTTTATGCATAACCACCTTTAAATCTTCATCATTTAGCTTATTTTTAAATGGAATTTGCTCTAATATATCTAAATAATAATCAATTAAATTAACACCATAAACTTTTTCATACCCCTGTAAAATCCCACCCCCAACGGGTCTTGCAGCTATTTCTAACAAAGTAATATCTTTCCCTGATATCTTCCATTCACAATGGAAAATTGCACCTGTGATACTTAAAAGATTAATTACTTCTTTAGTTAGGTTTTTTAATTTACACAAAACAGAATCTTCTTGAATAGGAGGTATAAAACTAGCTACTTGATCAAAGTATGGTTCTTGACCCATTATAAATTGTGTAGATCCTATAATAAATATTGTTCCCATATTATCAACAACACCATCAACACTTAACACATCACCTGAGGGTATGTATTCTTCGGCTAACATGTCCCCATTAAATAATTTAAATTTTTCTCTATCTTCTTTTTTCATAGAAAATGTTGCCATATCTATTCCGTGCTGAATACTTTCTACAGAACTAATCTTAACTACACCATGACTAGAAGAACCAAATAGTGGCTTTATTACAATAGGGTATTTCATTTCCTTTAAATCATCTACTGATCTTACGTTTAAGATATTAAACTTTTTGAAATTAGGTTGATTTATAAAACCATTCTCTTTTAAGAAAAATCTCATATTATACTTATTTTGCGATGTTCTGTTTGCAACCTCGTATGTTAGACCCTTCAAATTAAACTTGCCTCTGATGAATGCGGTTTCAATAACTGAACTTTCCTTGAAAGTTAATATATCAAAAAGTTTAATATTCTTTGAAGACACAAAAAAAGATACATCATCATACAAAGTATTTTTATCAAAAGTATCAGTCAAAATAATATTATCCTTATCACAATATTTTAATAAATCTTGGTTGAATTTAGTTGTAGCAACAATTATTTTATATCCCCTGACTCTTAATTTATCAAACATAAATGACTTAAAAGGCAAACCATGCTCAATTACAAGAATATATTTTATCTTTCTGCTCATTTTTCTAAATTAAAAAAGTAGCTTATCATAATAAGCTACTTTAACATAAAATTTACATCTGCAATAATAAAAAATGCATGTCTAGTCTTCCCTTTTTTAACCAAAAGTTGTTCATTAAACCAATTATTTATTATAGAATTTTTTGAATGAGGTATTTTTTTATATAAGCAATCGTCATATTTATTTAGAACAACAGACTTTTTAAGTAAAAAATGATCTGTACTATTTTTTAATTTTTTACTTAATATTTTATCTATAGAATAAGGCTTTTGTTCAGTATTAGGTGAAGGATATTGTATAGCTCCTAATCGATCTACTAATAAATATGCAAACGGATTTTGAGTATGATAACTAATAAAATTACGATTAGCTAATTTAATAGCAAAAGTTAACAAATCCACTGAAATATACTTTTGAAAAAAAGAAGGGTCAGTTACAAAACCAGAAATATGAAAGATATTATTATCAATATTTCCATAACAATATCCTATAATTTTTTTTGCAGAGGTGTCATATGCAAAACATGACAAATCTGCATTAAATAAAAAATCTAAATTTTTATCAAATTCTGTCTTAAACCCTTTATTTATAATTTTTTTAATATTATCTTCAATTTTATCACTGAAAAACGAAAGTATATCTTTTTTCTTATAAAATATGATTTTTTCCATTATTTTGTTTTTATTTAATTATATATATCAAATTTAATATATCAATAGAATTTTTAGAATTAAATATTCAAATATCTTTTTTAATTTTTATTGTTTTATTTTTAATATCTATATTAATCTTTTTACCAAGAGGTAATATCCATTGTGGTTGGGTGTGTCCAAAATCTAGATTTGTTATAATTGTTAAGTGACCAGCACTATATTCATTCATAACAAGCATTATTTTCTGCTCAATTAAGTCTTTTTCTTTTTGAGAGTATTTAGAAAATCGTCCAAAAAGTATACCTTTTACTTGCTTAAAAACACCACGAGCACCCATACTCCTTAATGCATAATGAATATACCATACAGGAGGTTTAGATTCTGAGGTCTCCAAGATTAATACTTTATCTTTAAGAAAATTAATATCTTCCATGAATCGAGTACCCTTTAACATTTCAAGTACTTCAATGTTTCCACCATAGATCTCCCCTTCTAGAATTTTATTCTTAGACTGTAAAATTTTCCAACCTTTATTAATATGTTTCTTTTTATTTTTTTTATAAAAAAGTAGATTATTAATATCTAACTCTTCATCAGTCCAAAATGTATAGTTTTTGTATTCATATTCTTCACTATCTCCAAGAATAAAATCCCTAACATGTTTTTTAAACTCTTCATTTATTGGTTCTGGTTCAGAAAAACCAGCCATTATACTAGGACCATGAAGTGTAGGTATCCCATGCTGATTTAAATAAGTTAAAAGCGTAGTTGAGTCAGAAAAGCCCATTATTGGTTTTGAATTTTTTTTTATTATATCAATATCAAGATACTCAAGTACACGTATAGAGTCATTTCCCCCAATTGAAGTGATTATAATTGAAATATCATCATCAATGAAAGCATCCATTATATCCTTAGCCCTGATTTCTGGATGATTATAAATTAACTCTTTAGGTGAACGTGTGTGAGGTAATTCCTTAACTTTCATTTCTAAAATCTCACTAATTTTATCGACACCATAATCAAAAATATACTCATATTTATTAGGAGCAGCAGCTGAAGGGCTAATTACACCTACGAACTTTTTTTTATTTATGTTCAACATATATATATATTATACATTAAATATAACCATTAAAGATTTTACTTTTTATTAAAAAAGTCTATAATTAATAAAAAAAATAAAAATGGAACTAGAAATTATAAACGAACATAAAGAAAATATCATTCAAAAGTTTTCTGACCGATTTAAAAAAAATAACTTTATTGAAAAAAAACCAGAGAAACTTATTCCGAGTTCTGATCAAACGATAATATTTACAAACTCGTCGATAGTATTATTTAAAGACATTTTAACTAACAAAAACAAGGACAAGAACGACTATTTTGTCATTCAACCATGTCTTAGATTAAAACATTTAAAAAATATTGCTTCTTTGGATTTTAGAATACCTAGAATGTCATTATTTAAAATGCTTGGTGGCTTTAGCAAGAAACCTACAGATTTAATATTTTCAATGTGCATAAAATTTCTAATATCAGACTTAAATATAAAAAAGAAAGATTTAAAAATTGTATGTTCTGAAAAAAAATATAACTATTGGAACTCTCTAAGTACTCAACATGGATTAACAACAGAAATAGCTGAAGAATATGAATGGCAATTTGGAATAGAGGGAGTTTATGGCATAGGAATTGCTTTTGGAATAACCGGAGAAGATAATAAATTAAAATATATAGGTAACTTTGTTGAAATATATCAAGGTAAAAAATTTTTAGGAATAGACTTTGGATTTGGATTAGAACCCTTAATTGGAAGATCGTTATTAAAGAAAACATCTTTTCATGCATCCTCTGCAATACTAATTGGACAAAAATTATTAAAATTTAAACCTGATCCTGCACTTGCAGATTTAATATCAATTTTATCTGCAATGATGTCTGATTCAAACTTAATTAAATCAAGAAGAAGAAAGTCGTTATTTCTCAAGACAATTCGTATATTAAGCATACGAATGATTAAGCAGGATGTAAGTTATGATTTATGTATTCTGTGGATTAAAAATTTTATGTTTTCTTTTTTTAATAAGACTAATATATATCATGAAGAAATTTTTCATAATAGATATTTAGAGTTAATTGGATCTGATAAAAAATTAGCAAACTATGTTAAAAGTCAGAATTCTCTTTTTAAAAGTAATAAAAAAAATCTATTGAAATTTTTAGCTCTTGAGGATTATATTTTATATTTATCAAAAATATACTTCAAAGAAAGGTCTGAAATTATAATTGAATTTAAAAAATATGAAAGTTTTTATACTTTCTTGAAAATAAAAAAGGTTTCTTTATGAAACCTTTTTTTTAAAAGATGAAATTGTTAATAGAAGTCTAGGATTATCACCAAAACTAAAGCCAGGTCCTCTATGAACTAAACCATTTCCTTCATTATAAGAAAAGCCTTTATTATAGACTCCTATTTTTGATAAAAACTTAATAGTGTCTTGGTCTTCTTCTTTTCTCATTTCACCTTTAATAAGCAAAACATCTCCAGGCAAAGCCTTATAAATAGTTGATTCTTTCTTTAAAAACTCAGGTTTAATCAACTTATTATCTCTTTGTAAAACAGAATCACTAGAGACCCACTCTGTTCCCTTTCCAGAATATGTGCAAACTAAAGTGACAACAGATGAGTCTATATGCCAATCCTTTGAAACATTATATTTATTTTTTGCATTAGAAAAATAACTTGAATTAATTAATCTAAAACTAATAAAAGGACTTAAATCTCCTGATTTTAAGATGAAGTTATTTATATTTTCCCTAATATCATTAATTAAATATAATCTATCTTCAATCTTACTCAAAATAACTAATTTTTCGGACAAAAGACTTATAAATTCAAACGGCTGAATATTTAAATTATCTATATTTAAGGTGTGACCATTTAAATACTTGGTATTTAAATGCTTTTGACTACCCTCTCTTAAAAAGAGAATATTCTCATTACTATTAATAAAATTTATCATTATTTATTTTTTAAGTTATTTATCTTATTAAATCACTTATAAATAAAAAAACAAATAATTACACCTATCATTATTTTTAATATATTGATTATTAAGGTTGAAACGAAAAACATACTAGCGATTCTTATCTATCTAAATTTGCTACATAGCCCTTAAATACATCATGCATTTTTTGCATAGTCATAATCAAAAACTGAATCATTTCTTTATGATCATCTTCATTAGAAATGCTTACCCCTCGCTTCTCCCATTTGATACGAGAACAAATCTTATCATTCATACGCTCCCAAGTAAGGCTTTGATCGAGCTCATTTTCAATTGAATCCTTATCTTTTTCAAGAGCATCAAAAGTTTCTTTATTTAATTCTTTATCCGTTTTATTAATAAACACTTCACTACGAACATATGAACGTGTTACTACAAGATTCAAAGTAACACCGCTCATACCTAGTCCAACCCCAATCCAATGTGCATCGGTAGGATTATGATTTTGAGTAAGTGTTGTTTTCTTATTAGAAGCCTCTAGTAATTTTGCCCAGAACTCTCTTCTTTTATTATGGCGTGATCCACGCAATCTTTTATTCGCAACTTCTTTTTGTTGTTTTTCAGCAATTTTAATAATGTAATCTTCTGCTTCTTGCAGAGGAATTATTTGATTAAAATCAACAATAGTTTCTTGGTTGAATGAATACGGCGTAGCTTTGAAACAGGTAATATCAATTCCATTATTAAGGAGCCACATCACCGTTGATGTTACTTCTTTCCTGTAGTCACCTGCAACAAGTATGGTTCTTTGAGAATAACCTATGTTTACTCTTTCTGCATAGTCTTCATTATCAAAAAAATCAGATAATAGATCTTCTGCTTTTTCTGAAATATTATTATCTAATAAGTAACTTGTGAAAATCTGTTCAATGTCTTGAACCGTAAGACTAGAACAATATGAGACATACTTGAGTGCCTGCCATACGACATCTTTTCCTGTATCGTCTAACTTGTTTTCGATGACAACGATATTCCCCTCCTTATCTAAAGCCAGTAAGTCTAAGCGTTCTTTGGTATCATCAAAACCTGCAAATTCTTTTTGAATGACAAGAAGGTCTTCACCGAGGCATGAGGGATTTTTAGCAATCCATTCTTGCAAATGTTGCCGCTCTTTAAACCCTGCTTGAGTAAAAGTAATTTTCTCTAAGGCTTTAATATTATTGTTTTCTTTGTTCACTAGATACATATCATAATTATACATTTTGTAGCTATTTTATAAACAAAGATGCAGATTTATCTAAAAACAGAGAAAAAGCATTTTATTAATCACAAAAGGTAAGGCAGTAAAATTACATTATATTATAATGCAATATAATTGACTTATGTAAATAGGTATTATCTGACGCTTTAAAACTACTTATATTTCTTTGTCGCCTATCTCATCGTTATATATGCTTTAAGTATGGAGATAAAAAACGAAAGCTATATATAAGCTGGAATCCTTCATGATTATTAATTTTAAAGAAAAAATAACATGAATAAATTATCATGGACTACGGTACAAAAAACCGTTAACGAACTGGTACCACAAATTACCAACCCTCGAACTATTACTGATAAACAGATGGAAGCCCTCAAGAAATCTCTTGAAAAATTTAACCTTGTAGAAATTCCAGCAATAGATTTTGATGGAACTATTCTCGCAGGACATCAGCGAATCAAAGCACTTCAATTACTTGGACGCGGTGAAGAACTGATTGATGTAAGAATTCCTAATCGAAAACTTACCAAAGAAGAATCAGAACAATATCTGATCGGTTCGAATAAACTTGGTGGAGATTGGGATTTTGAATTACTGAAAGACTTTGATTTCAACATGCTGGTTGATTCAGGATTTGAAAAACTAGAACTTACAGAGTTCTGGGACAAGAAAAAGGAAGTTGAAGATGATGATTTTGATGAAGAAAAAGAACTTAAGAAAATTATTAACCCAACGACAAAGCTTAGAGATATCATTCATCTTGGAAAGCATAAGGTGCTTTGTGGTGACTCTACGAATCCAGCCAATTTGAAAAGATTATTAGGAAACGAGAAAGCTAGCATGATCTATTCTGATCCTGTCTACAACATCGATATTGACTATAACGGAGGAATCGGAGGAAAACAAAACTATGGCGGTGAAGTAAATGATACCCGTAGTGAACAAGAATACTATGACTTCCTAACTAAAGCCTTAGAAGCTTCACTCACCGTATCTGAAAATGATACACATGTCTTTTATTGGTGTGATCAAGTATATATTGGCTACTTACAAGATATCTACCGAAAGCATGGAATTGTAAACAAACGAGTGGTACTTTGGTTAAAGAATAATCAGAATCCTGTACCAACAGTAGCTTTTAACAAGGTCTATGAGCCCTGTGTCTATGGTGTGCGTGGTAAACCATATTTAAATTCTGGATTAATGACGAACAACGAAGTTATGAATCAGGAGCTTGGCACAGGTAATGAACTCTTTGATCAAGTAAATGATATTTGGACGGCAAAACGACTCAGCGGAAAAGACTATGAACACGCAACCTCAAAACCAATTACCTTACATACTAAAGCCATCAAACGATGTACCAAACCAAACGATATTATTATTGATTCATTTCTTGGTTCTGGAAGTACTTTGTTATGTGCCGAGCAATTAGACCGCCGCGTCTATGGTTGTGAGCTTGAGCCCATTTTTTGTGATCTGATTATCAAACGGTTTGAGAAAATGACAGGTCAGAAAGCGATAGTGGAACATGAGGAAGTCTAATAAGTTATTTAATCGAATATATGAAGAACTTGAAAAATCAGGAATTGTTTCTGATGTATGTGCGAAGCTTGGTGTATCACGGCAGACGTATTACCGCTGGCAAAAAGTAGACCCAAAATTTTTCAAAAGAACTACCGAAGCCCAAGAGCTCGGTGTTCAATTTGTAAATGATATCGCTAAATCAAATATTATTAGTCTTATTCAACGTGGAGATTATAAAGCTTCAACCTACTGGCTGAATAACCGTGACTATGGCTTTAGAAAAAGTTTACAGCATTTAAAACCACGTTATGAAGATGCAATTATAATCCCAAGACCGTTTGATGAATTACGCATTAAAGTTATTAAGGATAAACAAGTTCCTGATGATCCTGAAGAAGATGAAGTAATTATTCCAAAAGAAAACACTATCAACGATAGTGAAGATTCTTAGTCTTGAAATTCAGCAAGTTTCTTTTTACCCATCGGTGAATCAAGTGGAATTAAGTTTGGTGACTTACACACCTTACATGCATTATGATAGCTCGACATACGCCACATAGAGTAGATTAAGCCTGGAATAATAAAGCAAAGCCATAATACTAATTCAACTCCAGTACTACCTTTTGCTACCTTTTTTGGTTTACCTGTATTTCCACATTGAGTACAGATTAATTCTTTTTGTTTTTGAAACATATTTTGATCGGATTTAAATTTGATAAAGTCGAGTCTTACAAAAGACTCCCCACCATCGCGGTTCCTCCGAAGAAGAACCCATAAACGTTTCCATTTATGACCGATCAAGATGACTCTGGTGAGGAGTCTTTTATACTTGATCGGTATTTATTGCCATGCCTTATATATTTAACATATAAGGGTTAGGCTTTATGTTTTAATATTACAGAATCGTACTGATTCAGTCTAGTTATTATATCGCTATTCTTATTGTTTGCTAAGGATTAGAGTTTAATTTCTCTACCCTCTTTATCATATACGATCCATTCATCTGAGGTGTTTTCTTCTAATGAATTAAATTCTTGAGCAAATTCAACAAGTTTTACTAGGTTACATACATTTTCTTTGCATAAATTACACATATTTTATTGATTAGATTAATAAAAAAGTTATCGACATATTGCCGACTGAGCTAGCTTAGCAAACATCAATATTGCGACATAATTGTTCTATGGAAACATATATAAATGCACGTCTTGGGGACGCACCCATTATTACTAAAGAAAAAGTTAAGTATGTATTATACGCACGAAAATCTACTGAATCAGATGAAAAACAAGCATTATCTATCGAATCGCAAGTAAAAGAAATGCTTGCGATTGCCGAGAGAAACGAACTTGAAATTATTGACATTAGACGCGAATCACATTCAGCAAAAGAATCAGGTACACGACCTGTATTTAAAGAAATATTAGAAGATGTTAAACGAAGTCGATTCAATGGAATTCTGACATGGGCACCCGATAGACTATCTCGTAACGCAGGAGATCTTGGTTCAGTTGTTGATTTAATGGATGAAAAGAAACTTATTCATATTCAAACCTACGGTCAAACATTCTCTAACTCCCCTAATGAGAAATTCTTGTTAATGATTTTATGTTCTCAAGCAAAGCTTGAGAATGATAACAAGAGTATTAATGTAAAACGTGGACTACGATCAAGAGTTGAGATGGGGCTATGGCCCTCTGTAGCCCCTACTGGATACCTGAACTTAAAACAAATAGATAAGAAAGGTCACGTTAAAATAGATCCAGACAGGGGTCATATTATCAAAAAGATATTTGAGAAAGTAGCCTATGAAAAATGGTCAGGTCGCAAGGTTCATAATTGGCTTAAATTTGAAATGAACTACAAAGTATCAACAAGTGGAAAGAATCTATCTCTCAGTAATATATACATGATCCTACAAAACACCTTTTATTATGGTGTTTTTGAATACCCTAAAAAGAGCGGTAACTGGTACACAGGAAAGCATGAACCTCTTATTACAAAAGAACTCTATGACTTAGTACATAACCAAGTTAAGGGTCAGGTCCTCACAACAAGAAAATCAAAAGAATTTGCCTTTACCAAGATTATGACCTGCGGAGTATGTGGATCTGGAATCACAGCCGATGAGAAATTTAAACATCAGAAGAATGGAAATATTCATCGCTATGTGTATTATAATTGTGCGAAATCAAAAGACGTTAATTGTAAGGGCAAATATCTTGAAGAAAAAATACTTATTCAACAATTTAAAAAACTCATTGATTCGGTAGGAATCAATGAGAATTCTGTTCGAGAGAAAATCACCAAAGAAATTACTCGTATTAAAAAGTTTCAGGCTTCCCTATTAGGTGAAAAAGTTGATATAAAAATAAATGAAATTGATATTAAAAATTACGCCAAATTTATTCTCAAAGAAGGAGAAATTGAAGAGCAACGAGAATTACTTGATTGCTTTGAAAGTAAAATTATTTTAGAGAATAAAGAGTTAAGGTTAGAAAAATAAAAAACACTCGGAAGTGTTTTTTATTTAGAAATCATTAAATATTAACGTCTCCAGTTTCTGTTTTTCAAGTTTCCAATTAGGAAATTTTGATTCCAAGAAATTATAGTATTCCTTACTATGATTGTGATGTTTTGCATGGCAAAGCTCATGAGTAATAACATAATCAATAGATTTTTTTGTAGCATGTATCAAAATTGGGTTAAGTATAATTTTCCCTTTAACATGATAACTTCCCCACCTCTTAGACATTTTCCTTGTAACCAACTCAGGGATAAAATTATAATCGAATTTTTCCATCATTTTAATAAATTGCTCATTAAAAATAATTTTTGACCTATTTAAAAACCAAGAGTCTAATAGTGATTTAATGTGATCTATATCTGATACCTTTTTTGAAGTATCTACTATTAACCTCCCTGATCGCAGAGAAACGTTATCTTTATCTGATTTTTGAATTTTTAACATGTATCGCCTACCTAGATAGAGAAATTTTTCACCCGAAACAAATTCTTTTTTTCTTGAAACATTCTTAAATTGTTTAAAGAAATTTATCTGTTTATCAATCCATAAGGATTTCTTCTTTAGAAATGTATCAATATCATTATTAGTTGCTATTAGCGGTGCTTTCAGTGTAATAGATTGATTTGGATGAATAGTTAAGGCAAAGCTCTTTCTCTTATGCTGATCTAAATGATACGTATATTCAGTTTTTCCATACGTAAATTTTTTCATATTACTTGGTAAACATATCGATGTTTTTTAACAATAATTCATCAACAATCTTATCTTGAATACTTTTTGAAAACTCAATATCAGTAATACCAAGTTCCTCGTAGATATAATCATCTATCTCAGACTTTAGCCTTCTCAATGAATCAATATTATTATGAAAATTAACAATAATAGATTTATTTACTAATGTTGCTAATGCAACAATAGCCTTTTCATAATTATCTCCGCTAACCTCATATGCCTGAAAATCTGCTTTCAAGTTTCTATAGAATAATCCCGCATTATGTATGTTTACAATTTCAGTAGGTAAAGAATTATCTGTTTTCGCATTCATTTCTTTTTCAACATCCTGTAACTCTCCAAATGCATCTAAATCTTTCATCTTTTTTGCATGCATGTCAGCAATAATTTTTTCTATCTTTTCAGAGAATTTTTTAAAGAACTCTGGATCACTTTCCATTTTGTCATTAATAGTTTTTTTCATTTGTGCCGCCATCGCTTCCGCCCTTGCCTTATCATTATCAAGATTTTTTGATACATCCTGTGCAAAATGAGAAATATTTATTTCAGCAGTAAGACGTTCTACTTCTTCAGCGGTAACGTATTTATCCAAAACATCAGTAATAGCATTTTTGTATTTAGAAAAATCTACTTCATCAGCGTTTGTGTACGCCAATGTTCTTTTAATGTTCATCATCTTTTTCAAATCAAGAGCATACATATCGTAATGTTCAAATTGATTTATGAAATCACGAAACACAACAGCCTCAGAAAAGTTCTTTTTAAATTCATTAAATTTATTATAGAAATCTTTTCTCTCTTTTTCTTTTTCTTCACCATTTAATAACTCGATATATTCATTAGAATCATTTTTATTCTCTATCTCTTTAAAGACTTCAAACAGTTCATCATAACTCCTTTCTAACTGTGCAATCTTGTCTTTCATATCAAACAATGAATGTTCGATATCTTTTGTGTCCTGAACATTACCAAAGAGTTTCATCGCATTACCTAGGTTCTCCGCATTTTCAGAATAATCGATAACGTATCCTGCTGTTTTTGGAAACTCTGATTTTTTGTTTTCATACAAACGGTTTACACGTGCAATTGCCTGCAAGAGATTATGATCACGTAATTCTTTGACCAAATATAATACGGTATTTCTGGGTGCATCAAATCCCGTCAGTAATTTATCAACAACGATAATAATTTCAACACCATTATCATCTTTCTTGAAACTCTCGATCATGTTTGTCTCATATTGTGAGCCAAATTTCTCTGATAGTTTCTTCATGTATTGTGCTACATGAGTTTTATGATTATTATTTTCGTCCTCTTCTGAACCTGACAAGACAACCGCTGTTTGAATACTTCCCTCTTGTTCAAAATATTGCTGCATTAAAATTGCAGAATATTGTGACGGAGCAACAACCTGTGCTTTTAATCCTGTGCCTTGGAATTTTTCACTGAAATGTTTTTGTATATCATAAACAATTTCTCCAATCCTTTGTGGATTGTCTTTTATCACCTGACTTTGAATTTTCTTTTGGATTTTTTGCTTATTCTCTGGTGTCTCACCCTCAGTAATTCGTTCAATATATCGATCAACTTTTTCCTTATCAAATTCTAGTTTTGCATAAGAACCAATATAGAATAATGGCAAAATAACATTATCTGCCAATGCGTCGTCTATCGTATATTTATCAATAAAATTACCAAATCGTTTTACCGTCTTTGAATCACGCAGTAATGGCGTACCAGTAAACGCAAGATAACAAGCATTTGGAATAATCTTGTCCATACGCATACTTGCCTCTCCTTTTTGACTACGGTGAGCCTCGTCAATCAAAACAAAAATATTATCATCAGAATCACAAAAATTCGGTGTACCCTTACCTGCAGTATCAAATTTCTGAACCAAGGTGGTAATAATCCGTGAGTCTTTTTTCTGAATTTTGCTGATGAGGTCTTGCCCGCTTTTTGCTTGATAGACTTCTTTTTTTAATCCTGCTGTTTTAAAGGTATCTCTAATTTGAACATCGAGGTCACGCCGATCAGTGACGATGATGATTCGAGGGTTTTCAATGCGTTCGTCTTCGATTATTTCTTTTGCCAAGTTCACCATGGTTAATGATTTTCCAGAACCTTGGGTATGCCAAATAACACCACCTCGCCTACGTTGCTCACCTG
>Ga0307934_1000647_pt1 | contig 24710 bp, 21 predicted proteins | sample OrgLakmetageno90_FD_201838 | JGI IMG/M metagenome (GOLD analysis project Ga0307934, IMG submission 201838) | Saline water microbial communities from Organic Lake, Antarctica - #90 | ecosystem: Environmental > Aquatic > Non-marine Saline and Alkaline > Saline | place: Antarctica: Organic Lake... | reverse complement strand
AAATAGGTAAATACCTTTCTTGGTGATACAGCTCAGAAACGTAAATACGGTGAGAGTTTTGTAGTTCCGTCTATACTTGGTATATTTCTTGTTTCGTTGTAGTCATGCAAATCTTGTGCAGCGATACTACTCAGCATGTTTTTTACTGGTCGATGTGTATGTTTTTTTGTAGAAAAAAAGTTTTTTTGACTATCTAGGTCTGGTGCATCTATGCGTGGACTTGATAGCTTGTGTATTGACTCATCAGATCGGTTTTTTTGTGCTTCTTCTACTAGGGGAAGTCGTTTTTTGTAAAAGGGAGTATATACTTTTCTTGTAGGGACTTTTGCAGGATGCATCAATAGATAATCATCATATGTCTCTACTTGGATATGTTCATCAAAGCACCAGTCATATATCTCTTTATCTCTTTGGTCGTGTCACGGTCCATAAGAACGATTATAAAACAGAGCGTCACACTCATATTTGTCTAAGTAGTGTTGAATCATATCTTTTTGAACTCATGCGTCTACTACCAAATATGATCATAAATTATGCAGATCTTCTGCTACTTGTTCTAGATGTGCATACAAAAATCATAATCTTTTGTCATCCTCAATACGTGGTTGGGTAACTTGATGATTCAATATGAAAATGGGTATGACTTGTTCACATAGCTTGCTTGCTTGGAGCAAGGCTGTATTGTCTTGAATTCTAAGATCTTGGCGAAACCAAATAAGTCAGCGTTTGTACATGTAGCAGAAATTATATAAATATAGTATTTATACACAACGACCTTATGAATATGTTTAGATACGTTTTTTCGTGATGATCATCAACGAAGCGATGAAAATAATCAATGCTGCCACTCCACATAGAAATGGAATAGTAATAAATCATAGATAATTGATATCTAGTGCGTTACATGGTTTTGACCAGGTACATAGTTGGGTAGTAGGGATATTGAATTTTTGTAGTCCGTAGTGATATGATTCTAATATCAAACACAAAAATGAGAAAATAGCAGTATACACAGCAATGTTTGCATCTCTTCTTACCAGGGCAACTCCAGAGAGGATGGTAATAGGGTAGGTAAGTATTCTTGCATATCGACATAGTTCACAGATAGTCAGTGCGTTATCTGGATTGAAATAATCACCTGTAGCTATCTGTGATATTGGATCTCAAAAATACCCATAATATAATGACCCTAAGGTTGCAGTGAGTGATACAATGAAAATCAATAACATCCACTCTTCATCTTTTTTGCTTAGTTTTGACATATGTATATATTATGAATTGAATACTTTTGTTGTAGTTAAGTGAGTGTGGTAAGCAAGAAGAAGTGTAGTATTGTTGTTGCGAGGACTTTACGACTCGGCAATTTCTAGATTTCTTATGGTATTAGCGTAGAGATTCATCATCTTGAACGAATGTAAAGGATCCAGGATGGTAGTTATTTTAAGAATATTTTTTTATCTTACTTTTTGCCATAGGCACAAAAAGTAACCAAAAAAACCCTAGGCGGCGACAACCCGACAAGTGCCCCGCCAACTCTTCTATTATTTTCTGATACTAAGTCGAATGCAAGGGTAGGTTGTTTCAATAAAAAAAAACACTCCGGAGGAGTGATCTTATCGTTATCTTATTCCATGTTGATTAAAAGAATAGAATGGTTCATTTATGCACAAATGATTTTTACATTCGATAGTATTTATTTCCCAGTTTCACTTATCTTTCCAATAAATTAATGTTGCATTTCGATGTTCCTCATATTTTTTTTAATTTATATTATATGTGATTCGATAATCAAAAATTCTTTTTATGCGTTCATCTGTTTCATTATCAGAAAATGTTTCATTTTCATCTATATTCATAAATTCGATACTATCATCTATTCAATTGTAGAATCTCTTTACTTTTTCTGGATGAAAATGTTTATGTAAATCTCTATCTATTAAATCATTAATTAGTCCTTGACCTAACATCTTATATGCTTTTCGTGTTTGTCAGTTATTATTTAAATTATAATAATCTATAAGAAATTGTTTTGCTAATCTTGATTTTTCAATATTTTCTTCTTCTTTTTCAGAGTATTTTGGTGTGACGATATTTTCTTGTTTTACATTTATATCTCATCAATTAGATTTAATTTCTTCAATATGTATTGTTTTATCGTATTGATTGCTTTGTGTCTCATAAGAATCTCAATACGTTTCTGTGTTAGTTGTTTGACTATTTTTTGTGTAGAAAATTCACACTATTGTTGCAGCTAACATACAGAAAGAAATTATATGTGTTATTTTTTGATTTTTCGACATACTTTTTCTTAAATAAAAAACGTCTCTAGATAGATTTCTCTATCTCTAAACGAGACGCTTTATATAATCAGATAGCTATTAATACAATATGATTATTTTACACATAATCAGTTTAGAGATAAATTTATTACTTTCTATCCTTCACATCCACTACAACTGATCTTCCTACTCAATTGCTGTGCAGCATTCATCGAGTGTTGATAGTAAAGTGATTTTATTCACTGTTTCCATGCTTCCAAATACAATGTATTAATATCTTTGACAGGAGTAGATGGATTTATCATCACGTTCAGTGATTGTCATTGGTCGATGAATTTTTGTCTATCAGCAGCTTGGTCAATAAGTGTGAACTGATTAATTTCTGCGAAAGTCTTGAAGACATCTTTCTCTTCCTGAGTCATGAAATCTAGATGCTGAACAGATCCATCATGATCTCTAATAGATTCCCATACCTCTCTTGTGTCTTTATCTTTGGTTGCTAGGAACTTTTGGAGTACTTCATTTTTTACTGAAACTTTCATTTTTGCTACATCTTTCACATAGTAGTTTGACCATCTAGGCTCGATACTTTGAGACACTTGTCCCAGAATAAATGCAGAAGATGTAGTAGGTGCTATAGCCATAAGGGTAGTATTTCTTCTTCCATATCCTTTGAGTACTTCAGGTTCTCCATAGGTTGCTCACATTTCTGCTGATGCAGCGTATGCTTTTGTATGTATAGTTTCAAACATTTCTTTGTTGAGCTCATATGCTTTATTGCTTTCTATAGCGATCATATGTTCTTGAAGGTATGAATGCCAACCAAGTACTCATACTCCAACCGCTCTGTGCTCTTTTGCAAAACGATATGCTTTTTCCATGAAATAGAATCATTCTCTTTTCTTGATATCTTCTGAGTCTCTGATGGCTTCAAGTTTGTCACAGAATTCTGTAATCACTGCATCTAGGAAATAGGTCAGTGTTTCTACTGCGTCTGTATCTTTCCATGCATCATAGTGAAACACATTCATAGATGATAAGCAACACACAAATGACCATTTGTCACTAGAAGGAAGCATAATTTCAGTACACATATTTGATGCATAGATTTTGTATCCTTTGTCTTTATAGACATCAACTGTGTTGTTATTGACGTTGTCAGTAAAGAAAATATATGGGTATCCCATTTCACCTCTTCTTTGTATCACTTGCGCTCGAAGTTTTCTTTTTTCTTCATCTCCTCCTACCATAGATTCTAACCATTCATCACCTACAGTGACCCCATGCGTCAATTTCTGAATAGGATTTCCTTCTGTACCTATTTGTAGAAACTCTGCAGCATCTGGATGTTCCAAAGGAAGATATGGAGCAAGATGTCCTCTTCTTACTGCTCATTGACTTACTACATTGATAAGTGTTTCGAATAACTGCATGAAATGTACAGAACCAGAGGAGTGACCATTGTTTTTGATCGCAGCTCCACGTTCACGTAAATCACCAAAGTACGCTGATGTACCACCACCATATTTACTCATCATTCCTACTTCAGCTTGTGTATACATAATATCGGACATACTATCACCAATATACGAACCAAAACATGAAATAGGTAATCATCTATCTAGTCAGAAGTTTGACCAAACTGGTGATGAGAGACTATAGTATCATTTTGACATATAGTCGTAAAACTTATCTGCGAATCATGGTTTTTCAAGGAGTTTCTCTGCATGATCTGCTATCTCACGAATTCTTTCTTCTGGCGTAACACCAGGAAGTAAATATCATCTTTCAAGAAATACTCTAGAATGTTCATTCAATCGTTCAAAAGCCATAATGTAACACGTATCTAAGATAAATAAAAGGAGTCTTTGTTCTATCACAAAGCATGAGAATATGAAGAAATAGCGTTACTAGAACAGGTCGTTTGCTGTAACACTTTTTGATTTTTTGTTATAGTTGATTGATCTTTTGTCAAAGAAATCACCATGTTTTGTAGCTACAATTTCATCGTCAAACCATTCAGTTTTTTGTACTTCTGCTTCATCAATAGTGAACACAGGATTGATACCAATATTTACCAATGATTTGTTGAATCTATCTTTAACAAATTCTTTGATGGTATTTTTTGGAAGGAAGTCTAATTCACCTTCTTCAAATATCCAATCCAGAATACCACATTCTGCGTCGAAGGCTTCTAGACATGCGTGCTGGATTCTGATATTGTATGCGGTATCGAACCATTCTGGGTTTTCATTTTGGATGATTTTAACCAGTTCTATACCGAACAATCCATGAATTTGTTCTTCTTTTGATGTAGCTTCTACAACATTTGAGATACCTTTGAATAAATTTTTATGCTTATTGAATGCCATCATGATCAAAAACTGTGAAAACAACGACACATGCTCAATAAATAATGAGAACAAAATAAGTGTTTTTGCGTAGTATTCTACATCATCACTTTTTGAATACTCTAGTGATTTATCTAGATATTGTACTCTTTTGATGATCGCTGGAATTTTCTTTATATCTTCAAATTCAGCGTTGAGTCCTAGAATTTCTAGGAGATGTGCATATGCATCTTGATGACGTACTTCACTTTCAGCAAATGTTGCACCAACTGCACCTATTTCTGGTTTTGGCATCTTTTTGTAGATATCTCCCCAGAATGTTTTCACTGCTACTTCAATCTGAGCAATAGCAAGCATAGTACGCTTGATAGCCATTCTTTCTGCATCGTTTACGTTTACATTGAAATGTTGTACATCTCCAGTGAAATTAAACTCCGTATGAATCCAGTATGAATGACGTATAGCGTCTACATACTTCAAGAGATCAGGATATTCATATGGTTTTAGGTTGAGTCTTTTTTTGAAAATATCTTTTTTTCTTTCTTGTGTTCTTTTTGCTCTATAAATAATGTATGATTTTGCTACTTCATGGAAGTTGCTGGTCATAAGTTCTTCTTCTACTGCGTCTTGTACATCTTCTACACTTGGTAAGAAATTCGGGTCTTTCTCAATGTAAGCATTCAATCTTTTATTCACTAATCATGCAACGTGAGTAGCATCTTCTTGAGATCATTGACTTACAGACTCCATACCTTTCATAATAGCTGCTTCTACTTTTTTTACATCAAAATATTCAATACTATCGTCTCTTTTTTTAATTTGAACTGGAGGCATTATGAATAATTACGTAAAGGATAAAAGAACAGGTTGAGCTTGAGTAATGTGGGCAGTACATGTATGGTAGTTGTTGACTTATTATTAATAAGTTGCATTACGATTAAACACTACATCTTGTGTCTCATTTCGTATTTAACTACTATATATAGTATATTTACCAATTTGACCCCCAAAAAACAAGAGTGAAAATCACAAAATTTTTTGATGATATTGCGCAGTATTTCTCTGCTTTTACTCTGGCTATATTCTAGACGTTTTTTGAAAAAAATTGACATTATGATATATATTGGTTATCACACAGAATAAATAAAGAAAAAATAGTCCAAAATAAGACATATTTTTTCTCTCTGAAGAGAAAAATTGTAGATATAAAAATATTATAGGAGAATATTTTTTCTCCAAATCATAAAAATCTTGTACCTAAGTTTTCTATAAATATGGAGTCGAAATGAATGAATATGATCCATTTTTTATTTTTAGAGACCTTTTTTATTGATGAGTACGTGAAATAGTTATTTTTTTCATCTCTTTTACTATTTGTTTATATTCAGGGAGAAATCAAGCTACTTCATCTCGAAAAGCTTTCTGGTGATGTTTATGTTTTAAATGACATACTTCATGTATGACAACATATTCCAAATACTTTTTGGGTAAATGGACTAGATCCATGTTTAGATTTATATTTTGTTTGCTAGAGCAAGATCATCGTTTGGTTCTTACTTTTTTGATGCGAAGATGACCATATGTATAGCCAAGACGTTGACTGTAGATATCAGTCAGCACTTTTGCTTCTTCAAAACATAGTTGTTTTAGATGGTTTTCTATAGGAGTAGGGCAGGTACTTATTGGAACGTATGATCACCATATAAGTATAGTAGTATCTTTTTGAGTGACTATGGTATTTTTTTGTTTAGTAGCATGTGAAGTTCACAGTTTTTGTCATTTTTCGATGAGACGATTTTTGAATCAGATATCAAATCTTTTTCGCCATGGGATAGATAAACGAAGATCACCATTTGGAAGTTTTCTTACATATCCATGTTTAATGCGTTTGTAAGAAGTAATGATACGCATGCTATCTATAAAACTAAAGAATAATAAGTAGCTGTTTAGTCTTTAAATACGCGGAAACTGATCCTAGAAATTACTTCAGGGAGCGTATCATACCATGGTGGGCTAATTGATACCTGAACATCATCAATTTCTTCATATTCCAATAGTAATTTTTTTACTTCTTGGCTTCATTTCCCTGCTATTTTTGCTTTCATTTCTGGAACAATGTTATTGTTATCATCAATAAAATTATATCATCGAATCGCATTTATTTTTGTAGGAATGAAGATAGTTCATGCTTGGGTTTCTTTATGAATATCATAAAAAGTAAGACTATTGAAGTCATAGTTCAATAAAGTAAAGTTATTTGAATTTCTTTGTCTAATATACGTATCTACAGCGCTTACGAGATCTTCTTTTTTTACATATCTATACGTAATATATGCTTTGATTTCTCACTCAATAAAAGAGGTAGAATCTCAGATACGAGAGGTCGTGATAAATTCTTCTACTATAAGATTGATAAATGAATCGTAGAGGAGGATATATAATTCGTCTTCTATCACTGTACTTTGTAAGACTTCTTTTTTTCTATCTTCCATGTATGAAAGAATTTTTTCTTCTATAAGATCGATATCATCAGACAAGACGCTTCATTTTGTTATGGTTGATCCTCATGCAAATCATCTAGTTGCAGTAGCATAAATACTTTTTTGAACCATGCTTTCAGGAAGATTTTTGATTCGCAAAACAGTATCTTTTGGTATATTTCATTGTTCTCAAATTACTAATCCCTTTTCAGTAAAAGCTTCTGCAGTGACAGAAATAGTATTTATTCATGGATCGTCTTGAGTTCCAGGTGGAATAGTTACTCTAGCATCAGTTTTAAATACCATATTGTCTGGAGTAACCAATGTGGTTTGGGGTAAGAGAGAGATGGATTCATCAGTTGTATTATAGAATGTTACACTTCATACTGCTTCAGTTGTGGAAAATTCAATATTTTGTACATTCAATGTAAGACGATGATTAAACGGAATCGATCACTCGTAGTATGGAATACGAAGAGCACTACTACCAAATCATGCTGAGCGTTGTTCCTCTCATAAAGGCACATACTCATAGTTGTATACGATAGTTTCTATATGACGAGAAGGCTGAATGCTTATAGTTGCGTTTGGTGAAATGAGTCACCAGAAAAAATATAAGATAAATATAATAACAGTAATTTCCGAAAGAATAACTAGATATGAAACATATGAATTCTTGAAAATAAGATTTGTATGAAACTTCTGTGTCATAAACACAAAGCTATGGAGTTGTTGCATCCATTTTTGGACGAGATGTTTGTGTTTAAATACTGTACTAATATCATGTTTTTCAAAAAACGTTTTCATTCATTGAGTGGTCACTTGAACAGTTACTTGAAGCCCATGTTGTTGAATGGTATCTTTGAGTTGTGCTCATCGTCGTTCATGCTCAAAGATTTGATGGTCTGCATCAAAAGAAAGTGTCGCTGTCTTATAGGCAGGGATTTTTTTTATCGTTTTAAAAATACTATAGATACTTTCTTTTTTTCAAAAATGTAGTTTCATGGGTAAACACAACTAATTAGATTACAAATACTTAATGTACGTTATAGGGCAACAACTTCTTTTTCTTCCTCTTTTTCTTTCAATGTATGTGATGGACTTCTTAGATGTTTTATGATGAATCATATACTGATAAGGAAGAGTAGGTACTGCTTGATGTCTAGACGTATTCATGCAAACGATGAGACTAGGTGTCTAGGATATTGTTGGTATATAGTGATTCGAGCTAGCCCAAAACTAAATATAGCAAACCCCAGATATCCTAAATATTTTTTAGTTTTTTGGGTATATATATTCATCAGAAGATGACAAAGTAATCACCATACTGATAAGAACAATCATAGCGGAATTACTTTTCCATACACAGCTAAATTACTGTCTGATCTTACTGCTGTTACGAATAATCAGGTTTCAGTTGAAGCTCATATAAAATTATCTCATAATAACAAGAATATTCATAGAGGAATACACCCTAAGCAGATACTATGAAGGAGAGCATCTAGCCATTTTTGTTTTTGTAAATCTATGTCTACTCATGAGAGTAAATGTATGCCAATCACTACCATTCAAACAATAATTCCTACAAGATGAAAAGGATATCATGTAGGTGAGAAATATAGCAGAAGCTGTTGTATGCTTATTGGAACGATGATACGACTTCATATCAGCCACCACGTATAGGTTCATAAAACATACAGTAATATAATATATAGTGGGAGATATGAAAGGAATCTTTGTGTATTGAGACGATATTGTTTTGCATATTTAAGGATACTAACTATAGCAATAACCAAAAATAGAAGTATACCAATTCATGTCATATACACTTTTATATCACCAAAAGTAATATAATGATACATATTGATTCATGTAACATAGTAAAGGATTGACTATCTCAAATAGTGAGTTACTTTCTTTTCTCTAATCCCAATAATCCTGATAGATCCAGGATAGTCGAGTTGATCCTCGATCTTTGTTCCTATTTCTTCAGTCAGTCTTTCCATATCTTTATCATCTACTTCAGTAGGATTAAAGAACGTCATAATTTCTCTTCATGCTTGCATAATATATGCTTTGCTTACACCATCTACAGAGTTGATAAGATTTTCTAAACTTCACATTCTTTCAATAAATAAGTCTTTTGTATCGAATCTAGCCCCAGGTCTTGATGCAGAAATAATATCTGCTGCTGTTGCTACCCAAGCTTCTGGAAAGAGGAGTTCTGTATCAAAATGATGTGCCTCAGCAGTATTGATGATACATTCGTTCATTTTGTGTTTTCTTAGAATTTCTGCTCCAACTTTTGTATGAGCTTCTCAACTCGTACTATCAATCTTACCAATATCATGTAAGAGTCATGCTTTCTTTGCTAATTCTGCATTTAATCATAGTTCTCCAGCAAGCATTTCAGCCATTCTAGCTACTTCTATACTATGGAGTAGTAGGTTTTGTCCATAACTATATCTAATATGAAATCTACCGACATACTCTACAATTTCAGGTTTCATCATTGGTAAATTCAGGGTAGCTAATGCTTCTTTCCCTTTTTTGATAAATATTTCAGAAGCTTCTTTGATAGTTTCTTGGTGAATTTTATCTATATACACTGGATTGATTCTTCCATCCTTGACAAGTTTTTTCATGGTTTCTGCAGCCATAAACCTTTTATCTGGATCATAACATGATAATTTCAATGTCATAGGAGTATCATCAATAGTTACTTCTACTCAAGTAACTCTCTCGAAAGCACTAATATTTCTTCATTCACGTCCAATAATTTTCCCTTTCATATCTTCACTTGGAAGATCTACCATAGTTACTAAATGTTCGTTCATACCATCTTGAGCGACTCTAGGTAGTATTTTAGCAATAATTTTTCCAGCCTCTTCTTTTGCTTCTTCTTCTTTAATCATCTTATATTTGTTGATGAATCTTTTGATTTCTTTTTGATTATCTTCCTTAATTTGACCAAATAATTGGTCTTTTGCTTCTTCTGGTGATAGACCAGAAAGGTCTGAAAGTATAGTTTTTTGTTTTTCTAGTGTTTTTTCTAGTTCCATTTTTTTATCTTGATATTCATCTTTTTTAGCATCTAATTTCTCCATCTTTTCTTCCATTCTTTCTTCTTTTTGTAGGAGTCTAGCTTCTGTTTGGTCTATTTTTTTTTCTTTATGCTGTATTTCTTTTTCTGCTCTTTCTTCTATTTTTGTTGCTTTGTATTCAGCTTTTTTCAATACATCTTCAGCCTCTTTTTTCGCTTTGGCAATATCTTGTTCTGCAGCTTCTTTTTTTGCTTTAAGTGCCTTTTCAAATATAAATTTTCCTCAGAGTATTCATACAATTAAAGCTACAAGTGCTGCTATTATTGTTGGTGTCATGAAATTTGGTAGTAGATAAAAATAAAAAAAATATACATGTTCTTTGTCAGTAACTAGTTACTGGGAACATACACTATATTGTAGTTATGTACAAACATGGATGTCTACAAAATTACTGACATGTTGTCAGGTGAAAAAATATGTAAATTGTAGATATGTATATGCTGTTGTACCATAAGTGTACTACATGAAATATATGTGTATGGTTGGTTTTATGCGTATATGACGTAGTGCCATATATATTGTTGTAGTGATGAAATTTGGTAATGCAAGGTTTTCATAAAAATAATAATTGACTCTTTATCAATCATACTAGAGAGTGTAACTCTCATTTGCAATCTCTTTTTAGATACCTATATATATCATATTGATCGCACATTATGTTGCATTTTTAGTATTGAATAATTGTCGATATGGCAGCAAAGAAAAAAAACGAATCAAAAGAGTTAGAAGCAATTGTAGAAGATATTATCATTCGTCCGGTTGAAGAAGAAATTACTCAATCATATATTGATTATGCTATGTCAGTGATAGTATCACGTGCATTGCCTGATGCAAGAGATGGTTTGAAGCCTGTAATTAGACGTATTTTGTATGCTATGCAGGATATGTGACTTACTCATGGAGCAAAGTACAAAAAATCTGCTGCTGTAGTGGGTGAGGTGCTTGGTAAATATCATCCACATGGTGATTCATCAGTATATGATGCGATGGTAAGATTAGCACAACCTTTCTCTATGAGATATCCAATGGTTGACGGACAAGGTAACTTTGGTTCTGTAGATGGTGATGGTGCAGCAGCGATGAGATATACTGAGGCAAAACTTACAAAAATTGCTGAAGAGATGCTGCAGGATATAAAGCAAAGTACAGTAGATCGAAGAGAAAATTATGATCAGTCTCGTCAAGAGCCAATAACATTGCCTACCAAATTTCCTTACACATTATGTAATGGAACTATGGGTATTGCTGTAGGTATGGCTACAAATATGCCTCCACATAATCTAACAGAAGTACTTAATGCGTGTTTGGCAATGATTGATAATCCAGATATTGATGTTCCAGGAATTATGGAACATATTTCTGGGCCTGATTTTCCTACATGATGAATTATTTATGACTCTATAAATATACTTGATGTATATGAAAGAGGAAGAGGTGGTATTACGATGCGTGGACGTGTTCATTTTGAAGAAAACAAGAAATGACAAGATATGATAGTAATTACAGAATTGCCATATCAGGTAAATAAAGCTAACCTAGTAGCTAAAATAGGTGATTTAGCAAATGACAAGAAAATACCATGAGTTGCTGATCTTACAGATGAGTCAAATAGAGATAGAATGAGAATTGTAGTAACGCTGAAAAAGGAAGTAACAAAAGAAAATATTCTTTTGAGACTATATAAATACACTGATCTGCAATGTAACTTTAATGTGAATAATGTCTCATTGATCGAAAGAGGAAAACAACCAAAACATATGAATGTAAGAGAGTTGTTAGCAGAGTATGTTGAATTTAGGAGAGAAGTAGTTTTGAGAAGATCTCATCATCAATTGGATAAAGCAAAGAATAGATTACATATCCTAGAGTGATTAAAAAAGGCTACAGACATTCTAGATGAAGTTATTGCAACAATTAGATGATCTGATACAAGAGAAGAAGCAAAAGAAAATCTGATAACATCATTTGAATTCTCTGCTGAACAAGCTGAATATATACTTATGCTAAGACTGCAAACCTTAGTTGGATTGGAAATACAAAAGATTCTCAATGAAATACAAGAAAAGAAAGAAATGATAGACTATCTTACAGGTATTATAGAAGATCCTAAAAAACTTGATGGTGTAGTGATCGATGAATTAGTCTATATGAAAGATACATATGGTGATGAAAGAATGACCGAATTATCAAATGATGTAGAGTCAGTATACATGTTGAATAAAAATATGAAACAATTGAAGAAGCTTGATGCACTAGTTAAAGAACCAGTTATTACCTGGATAGGAAGTGATTATAGAATTAAAGTTCTGTATCAATCTAGAATATTAAAGGTTCCTAAAAACACTTGGACATTGACACATACACATAATCAAGACAAGCTTATTGCTATATCAGATAGGTGAGAGTTAGTTATTCAAAGACTAAAAGATCTTGGTAAGTTTTCTACCCAAAGTGAACCAATGGATGTAGTCAAAGAATATGGTTTAAAATCAAATCTAGTATTCTCAGAAACTATGGAGTTTGATTTTGATTATTTGATTATGGTAACAAGTCACAATAATGTTAAGAAAATCAAAAAAAAACTTCTGCTGAAATTTAAAAAGTTTCCAACGATAGTCATGTGACTAGATGAAGAAGAAACTATCATTAAGGTTCTTCCTGTAAAAGATGGAGATAAAATCTGAGTTATCTCAAAAGATGCTAAAATGTTGATATATAGAGAATCATATATCAGAGCAATGTGAAAAACTGCTTGATGAGTAAAAGCAATAGATCTCGAAGAAGGTGATCAAGTAGCTGATATATTTGTATATAATGATGAGCCGTTCATCTTTATACATGATGAAAAAAATGGGAAATTGGTGTCAGCTGAAGATATCTTTGCACTGAAACCTAGAGGTGAAATGAAAAGAGGTCAGCCATGATATGTTTGTGCCAAATTGAAAAGAGATCAGCAGTTAGTATGAGCTATAGCTATAGTTGAATGAGCTGTTAATCTAAAGATGGATACTGGTAGAATAGATTTATATGATTCAGATAAGATGGATCTTGGTATGCCTGAAGAACCATTAAGTAAGATTACTAATGGAAAAATCACGAAAATGTGGAGACCTTGGTCTGAAAAAGAGAATATCAAAGAATGAGTTCAAGAGTTAGATAACGATGATAAAAATAGAAAAAGAAAAAAGAAAAAAGATAGTAGATAAATAGGTATGATATATGATACTTATGTATAGATACTAAAAAAACGTGTGATGTGATTATGCGTTTTTTTAATTTTAGATGCATACTTTTTTACTTGCTATTTTATTGACAATTAATATAAATTTGATGTATTATTTTTATATTGTCAATATTTATGAAATTTCTTTCAAATTTTGATACAAATCTTCATAAAAGGCAAGTGGCAAGAGCAGTAGAGGTACACTGAAAGAAATGAGTACTATTTGTTCGTAGGGATACTATATATCTATTGTTCAAATTTTACTTACCATTATTTTTTATTATTATACTACGATCTGGAGCTGTCCGATGAATAGTATCAACAAATTGAGACGGTTTAATTTCACTTGTTCGCTGATGATTATGGCTAGTGTTATTGTTATCTCTTGTCTATTTTTGTCGAGTTAGTGTCGGTAAGTTTATTGACCATTATATGGACTATATAATTATTACTCCTGATGAAATCACAGCATATGATCAAGCATGATTGCTGTATAGATCATCTACCAGCTTAGATACATCAAATATAAAATCTATTTCTATCAAACAAGGTTGATTATGGTGAAGTATATTTAATTATGGAAGTATAATTTTTTATTCTGAATGAGATAATTGACTACAAAAAGTATGACAAATACAGCTAAATTATATTAGATCACCTAGACAATATAAAAAAAGAATTACAAAAATTATTGCAATGGCTGATCGTTCAAGAAAAAAACAAACTCTTGATGCACGTAGGAAGCTGCTCGAACAAGCCAATTGAGTTGTATTATAGTATATTATTCTATTTTTTCTGTATTTGTACATACTTAGCCTCTTTTTCACTAGTAAATACTATTGCTATTTGTATCTCATACACCTAGACTAGAGGTGTGTCTAGTATATGTTATATTTGTTTTATATTTTCATGTTTTTTCTTATGGATTTTAGTAATGTATTTTATCTAGATAGTGGATGGTCAACTTCATTGATTCAGTCACTTTTAGAGTTTTTGCCAAAGTTAGCCATGGCTGTAGTGATATGGATTATCTTTTGGTTTATCGCAAAATTTATCAGGAAGCGATTGACAGTTTGACTGAAAAAAGTAGGTTTGGATACTATTGCAAAAAAAGCACAAGTGAATGATTTTCTTGCAAATGCTAATTTTAACGGTGGATTAAGTAAATTGATTGGTGACGTTGCATTTTGGATTATTTATTTGGTTGGTATTGATAGTGCCTTCGAGACAGTTTGATTAGATCAGATTTCTGACCTTATTACGTCATTGATTAATTATATTCCTAACTTATTTATTGCAGTCATAATTCTATTAGTTTGAGCATTTATTGCTAGATTTGTAAAGGATTTGAGTGATGGAGCAGTTGCTACAGCAAAAATGGAACATTCATGGATTGGACATGTTGTATATGTTATTATTATGATGTTTGCTATTGTTACTGCATTGAAACAAGCGCAAGTAGATATTAGTTTTCTGACAGACAACATAAATACTATTGTTATGTGAATTATGTTGGCTTTATGATTGGCTTTCGGTCTTTGAGGAAAAGATAAAGCAAAAGAATTGATAGAAAAGTATATCAACTAGTAAAGTTTTGGAATACAATCTATAAAAAACTCATCTTCTGATGAGTTTTTTTTATAACCTTAGCTTGATTATGTTTTCGTTAACTATATCAAGTATATATTGAAAATAGTCCTCTTATATTTTTTGTTTTTTACCTGAAGATAGTGAATATTCAAGAGCTTGTTTCCCATACTAACTTTTTTCTTGCTCTAGATGTTTCTAGTATTTCTAAGGATATATTAGAAACGTATATGAGAGATCTTTGACAGCTTATTACGCAACACAATACCTTGTACTATACTGCACAACCAATTATTTCAGATAAAGAGTACGATGATTTATTTCAATTATTATTGTCTCGGGAAGATCTTTATCCTGATTTAACTTCAGCAAATAGTCCAACGCAAAAGATGAACATTGATATACAAACTGGTTTTGTGAAAAAGGAGCACGGTGAACATCGTTTATTGTCTTTGAAAAATAGTTATATAGCTTGAGATTTATGTGACCGAGACGCTTTCATAAAAAGACAATTGCCTGAGTGACAAGAGTATACTTTTCTCGTAGAACCTAAATTTGATGGTTCTTCAATTCAGTTGATCTATGAGTATGGTCAGTATGTTGCAGCAATAACAAGATGAGACGGACGTACATGAGAAGATGTAACTCAGCATATTAGGTTGGTTCATAATCTCCCTTTGTATATTGAAGAGATGAAGGATATACAAGAAGTAAGACTCAGAGCAGAAGTAATGATGACGAAGACCGCTTTTGCTCATGTTAATAAAGAACAGATCAAGAAATGATTACCTCCATTTGCAAATGAAAGAAACGCAGCTTCTGGTACACTTAGACAGCTTGATCCAAATATTGTAAAAAAAAGAGGTCTGGTATTATATATATTAGACTTAGTGTATTGGTCGTATCCTCAAAAGCTAGCATTTGATTCTCAAAGAAAAGAGTTATTAGCTGCATGGTGATTACCGTGCTTTTCTCGAAGTAAAACATGCAGTGATATACAGGAGGTAATATCTATTTGTCTGGATGATGCAGTAAAAAAAGAGTTATATAATAATGACTTACTCTTTGATGGGTTGGTCATTAAAATAGATGCAATTTCCTTGAGAGATGAGCTTGGGGCTACTGACCATCACCCTAGACGAGCAATGGCGTATAAGTATCCTGCTGAACAAACAACAACAATGTTGAAGGATATTATGTATCAATTGTGACGTACAGGAGTAGTGACTCCAGTAGCAGAGTTGGAACCAGTAGAATTGAGTTGAGCTGTAATTTCTAGAGCAACCTTACATAATTTTGATATGATAAAAAAGTTGGACATAAGAATAGGTGATGCAGTCTGGATACAAAGAAGTGGAGAAGTTATACCTTATATTATTGGCCCAGTGATTCAACGCCGTACCTGAAGTGAGAAAAAAGTTGAAGTGCCTGAGAAATGTCCATCTTGTTGAATGGTATTGAGTCGTAAGGAATGAGAAGTGGCTTGGATATGCACAAATAAAGAATGATGTAAGTGACAACAAATTGAACAGCTTAAACATAGTGTTTCAAAACATTGTATGAATATATCTTGATTGGGTGATGCGCTTGTTACACAACTTGTGGATGTATGATTAGTAGCAAACTGGTCAGAAATTTTTTCATTACCTGAACATAAAAACATTAGAGTTCTCCGTTCGATGCCAGGTATTGCTGAGAAAAAAATACAGCAGTTAACTCAAGACATTGATATCGCAAAAAATATGGAGTTATGGAGGTGGTTACATGCTTTATGAATTCCATTTGTATGAAAAAAAGTATCTCGTATTTTGGAATTGCATGTAGACACGTATTGACCTGACTCAGTAGATAAAACAGTGCTTAGAAAGGCTTTTTTGAATAAGGAAGATCTTGATAAGTTGTATTGAATTGGTGAACAAACCATAGACGCTTTGTATGATTTTTTTTCTGATACATGTGTGTATGAGCAATTAGCTTTTGCTAGTACATATGGATTTTCATTGTATATAAAGAAGAAAAATCTTGATAAAGATGCAGTTTTATTATGAGAACGTATTGTTCTGACATGATCATTTCCTTTATCGAGACAACTGCTTAGTGATTTTTTTTCGAGCCTTGGCGCTCGTATGTCTTCCTCTGTTAGTGGGTCTACTACGAGAGTAGTGTATGGTGATAATCCATGATCAAAGTTGCAGAAGGCTTATTCATTAGAGGTTAGAGCAACTTCATTAGATGAGTTTTTGGATGAGTATATGCTCGATTTACCTGATCTGAAATGAAAAAACCCTCCACCGACTCATACAGCTGTATCGTTATTTTAGCACATTGCTATCCTTATATTGGTTATTGTATTATAAATTATGTGCATTTTTTGCACTTTTTTTTTAAATCGGTATACTTTATATGTTAAAAGTGTATTCACCTATATTATTTAAGCATGGCATATAAAGCGCAAAGAAAATTGAGAAAATTAAAACAAACAAATCTTCGGTGAGTAATTGCAGGGCTCCTGTTTTTAGTAGTACTCATTGTTATATGATTTTATGTGTATACGATCTTACAAATTGGTCGTATGGAGGATACGTTGAAAATGAAACAGTCAGTTTTAACGCAAAAGAGAACTGAGTATACTACCACTATAAGTGATCCCTGGTATAAGAAATATGCTGCTTCGAAAAGAATTGAGGATGATGATATTGTTAATTGGAAGGATACAATTGAATATTTGGTCCAAATGTACGATACTATATCAGAATTAGATGATGATACCTCAGGTATTTGACTTACCAATTTTGTTGTTACGTTCGATCATACTGTGAATCTTAGAGGGAATATAGATAATATACGTACAATGTATTTGCCAGATTGATTGATAGATAGGTTTACCGACTTGGATGCGATAGAATCTATAAATATTCCATTTTATAGAAATAATGGTGAAACGTACGAATTTGTTTTAGATGCTATAATAAAAACAGATGAGTCAGCTTAGTGATCAGTATAAAGAAGATCAAAATAACAAGGTCTCATCAAATATGAGAGCTCATGCAATAGCGACAGTGAGATATAAAGTATATATATTTATACTTATTGTTATTCTTGTTTTTATTTGGCCCATGGTTGAAGAAAAAGCAGATACACTCAGGGGTACATGAAGTTTGGATGATTTGTTAAAGATATCTGAATTACCAAATATATATGCTAACTTTATCCAGACTAGAGGAGAGGAAGGATGAATTTTAAATCAAATAGATGAAGTTGATGAGCAAATTGCTGAAGTTGAAAAAAACACAGAAAATGCAAAACTTACGTTAGAAATTATTGAGTCACTAAATGAACCATGAAAACAAAACACTATTATCAATTGTTTAAATAATTGAATGTGTGATGAAATAGAAGAGAAGTTAATTCCTTTTCTTCCCTTATTTAGAACTTATATGTTAGTGGGTAATTTAAAGTGAGAGAAAATGTCTTTCAATCAGAAAGTGATTCTAAAAAATATAAATGATTTTCTTCTTAAAACATCAGCTTGATTAGAGAATGGTGAAATACAAGAGATTGGTTTCTCAAGTCCTATACAAGTAGATAAAAATCTCGAACTATACAAAATCCCTATAACTTTGAGAGTTAAATTTGAACATAAAAAAATGTTGATATCATTTTTACATAATATTGAGGAGAAAATTAGTTTTACTATACCAATTTTATATAAGGTTACTGCGTTAACATATAATATTGTAAATTATGCTGAGGAACAATCTGTAAATATCTCATTAGATGCTTATTATATAAAGACTCTTTGAGAGGAAAATGTTGAGGAATCATAATTATTTATTCATAGTGTAGATCATACATGTTTTTAGATAAAACCGTAGATAAATATGTTGATAGGTTCCTTCGTGAAAGAGAGCTAGGATATTTTTCAATTAAGGAAAAAGTATTTCTCTTTAGAGAATTAGCATATCTTATCGAATGATGAGTAGCGATTGCTGATTCGGTAATTATTGTAAAATGAAGTACTGACAAATGATCTGTACATAAAATTTGTGATGAGATGTTCAATGCATTGAATAATGGTGAAACCTTATCTTTTAGTATGAGTGGACTTCCAAGGTATTTTAATGATGGTGACGTTAATATTGTTAAGTCCTGAGAGGAGTCAGGTGAAATGACTCATGTACTTAAATACCTTGCTGAAGAATATGAATTTATGTATAAAATTAAGTCGAAGTATACGAGTGCGATGATTTATCCATGAGTACTATTAACTATTACGTTATTGGCTGTATTTATGTTGTTTACAAAAATTCTTCCAGGTATTTTTGATATGGTTGCCTGATTCAATAATGTAGTTCTTCCTCCAACTACTAAGTTTTTGATAGCTATGACTGACTTTCTTACGCAGAATGGTACTAGAATTATTATTTTTTTAGTACTCTTTGGTCTTGCTGCATGAACCTTCTTTTCTACTGAAACAGGTAAACAAACCTTAGATAAATATATATTCCAATTACCTTTATTAGGTAAGGTAACAAGATACTATGATATGATTAGATTTATGAGGTATATGAGACTATTGATGCAATCTGGTATGAATTTTCTTGAGGTGTTTATTTTCCTGAAGGATATTATGGGAAATACATCATATAAAATGATGATTGATGATATTATTGAAGCTATTAATAGATGAGAAACTATATGATCAACATTAGAAAATTATACGGAATTTCTTTCTAGAGACGTTGTAGCATTATTGAAGGTTGGTGAAGAAACTGCGTCTTTTGATAAAACTTTAAATAACGCGATCCGTATGTATGAGGATGAGTTTGATAAAGTAATTGATGGAGTATCAAAAGTGATTGAACCAGTCTTGATTATTTTTATGGGGCTTATTGTAGCTGTAGTAGCATTATCAGTATTTGGTATTATTGGTACATTACTTGATTCAGTGTGATCATGATAGAATATGTTTAATATTATGGTAGATTGTTTATATCATAAAAATGATATAAGTGGACTATATTTATGGTAAATAGTGATATCCAGGTTGCTATTTTTTCAAAAAAGAGCATATTCGAACTATATTCAGCTTGTTTTTTGTTATGAAAAAAGGATTTACGTTAATTGAGATAGTAATTGTTATAGTTATTGCTTGAATCTTATTGAGCATGACTTTTAACCTATGATGGGACTACATAGATTTTTTGAGATATAAACAAGATAGAGAAGCATTTGTGAACATGATAGATAAAACTATTCTTAGGACGAGAGCTACAAATTATTATGATGGTCTAAAGTATGATTATTTGGATGTATTTATAACTGATACGTGAATAGAGATTACTTTAGGTACGTGAGATACGTTAGATGCTGCGTCTTGTGGAAATGGAGTAGAAGTTGATAGATATGATTTTGTCGAAACCTCATTGTCCTGACATACAGATACAACAGTTCGTATCGTTCCGTTTAATATTGAATGTGATACGTGAGTAAATGATGATACTAATGCGTGTGCTCCGCTAACAACCTGACTCAATTTGCATATGGTTAGTAATATTGGTGATGATGAGACGTGCTATACGTTTGACTACACAGTGTGTAAATTTATTCTTGTAACCTGCGATTAGGGTGATGCCAAAAAGAACATATAGGTGAGTAACATTATTTGAAGTACTAATGGCTATTATCATTTTTACTACCTGAATTTTAGTGTTATTGTCTATGATTGGTAGTAATGTTACCTGGATTAGAACTATTAGAATGAAAGATGATGCAACGATGTTAGCAAAAGAGGCTATGGAAATTATGTATAATATGAGAGATAGTAATTTGGAAAAGTGATTGTTGTGGTATTGTTGAGAATTTAATAACGCTGCAGAATCAAAGTGTAACTTTGATCTATGACAGGATGGTGTATCAGTAGATTATATTATCGATCGAGATGTAGCTGGAACCGGAGATACTATGTATGAACTTTCTACGTTTGTTTCGGATGATGAAACAAGATTGTATTTTCATACAGGTAATTATACGTTTTTATGAGAAAACCGGGATTTGCATCGATACAATCATGATCCATCGTGAACTATTACTCCATATAGTAGATATGTTACTGTGAGGCCAGTTGATGATTATAGTGCAGATGCCGATAAAATATTGCAAGTAGAAGTACATGTAACTGCTGATCAATGAGTTAGACAGCTAGAAATAGTACTAGAAAGTCTTATTTGAGACATTAGATAGTTTTATATGGATTAGGTATATGAAGAAAGCATTCAGTCTTATCGAATTGGTTATAACTATGGTGATTTTATCTCTTTTGATAGGAGTGCTTTTTCAGATATTTATTATGATTTCTCATATTTCAGTAAAAATACAACATGAGAGATGACTACATGATGAAACTATTTATGTCATTCAAACTATACAAAATATTATAGATCAAGGAGATACCGTTTTTGATGGAGATCCAGAACAAAGAGAGGAAGCATTTTGATATTCTAGATCATTGAACTTATCCTGATCTACTTTGACTTACACATTCTCTAGAAATGAAGTTGATGAAACCTTAGAATTGGAATTGTCTGATGGAATTATTTCAGAAACATATATACTTACTAATAATAATAGAGTTTTGGTAAAAGATTTTTATATTAAAAGAGTTCCATTCAGATCTCAAGCAACCTATGAAAATCAGATGCACGAATGATTTTGGTTATTTGTAGATTTAGAAATACCATCATACTCAGCTGATAAATGGCGATTTAGAGTAGATCGAGATATTCAAACATTTTTTAATATAAGAAAATATGACTAATACATGTATAAGTACTAGTAGGAAAAAGTGGAAAAACCTGTTTCAAAGCAGAATAATTTTGGGCATAAGAAAAAAACTTAAGAAAGTACATGAGTGAAATATTATGCTATTGGTATTATTTATTATGTTTGTTTCCTCTTTATTGTGACTCATTGTAGTTCAGTATGTGCAGCATCTAATTTCTGTATCAAGCTTATTCCAACAGTATTATAGATCATATTATTATGCATATGGTGGTTTGGAATTGTGACTTGCTCAAGCAAAATATCATGGATATGGATTCCAAGATGGAGTAGATAATGATTTTGTGTTTAGTGATTTTGCTTCTTGTTCATGATATAACGTTGCATGTAATACTGATCTTATTATCAAATCTCGTTGGAATCCAATTGCAGATAGTTATGAAGATTTTACTTCTTGTGATGCTCTAGACCTTGATACTACCTGAGATCAAATAGATTATTCATTGACGGCAGGAGATGCCATCATTATTCCATTATTTCGAGATACGAGTACAGGTTTTAATACGGTTACGTATGATGTCCTATCATCATCTGGATTTCAAAATATGAATCCAGAAATATTTGTTGAAGGTGGTATAGGTGAAAATTATCTTTTGAAAGTAGTTGATGAGAACCTTGAGAATTATAATAGTACAGAAGAACCAACTGTGACATGAACCTGATATGAGTTTGCTCCTGCTTTATGAGATTTTGCGAGTGCCCCTGATAATAAAAATTATCTCGTAGTAGCAAATGCTTCAGGTTCGGTCAAGGACTTTTGTATTGAACTTGATCCCTGATCAGCATTGGTGAGTAAGTATATATTTATAGAAAGTGTATGAACGTTTGGTGATAGTGTAGCATCACTTTCTGCATTGAAGGTAGATCAATTACCATCATTTCTTTGATATGGAACTATCAATAGTTGGTAATTTATATGGTTTATTTGTGCATACATGTGAACAAAATATTCGATTGAAGGTGATATAGCATTATGAGATAATTATGTGGATAATTTGTTCTCGCTCACTGGTTCATGACTAAAATCTGGTCTAGATCATATGCGTACATATTTACAAGAAAAATGAAATCCTCATCATGCATTAAAGATATTTCATGTGGCTGGAACAAACTGAAAATGAAGTGTATGTCATATGCTTTCTCAAGTTTTACATAAGCAGTTTCATAAGAAAGTATGACTGTTTACTTCACCTCATTTGGTGCATATTTCAGAAAGAATTCAAATTAATTCAATACATATACCTCATGATAGGTTAAATTCTATATTGAAAGATATTTATCAAGAAACCAAAGAATTTTGGGAATTTTCTTATTTTGAGATACTTACGTTGTCTGCAATTCGTTATTTTATACAGGAGAAGGTAGAATACGCAATCTTCGAGGTTGGTTTGTGATGAACACTAGATTCCACTAATGTACGGGTTAGACCAGTAGCAACGTATATAACTTCTATAGGTCTCGATCATAAAAGACTATTGTGACCGTCCTTATCTCAAATTCAATGGAATAAAATGGGTATTATGAAATCATGAGTACCATGTTATACAAGTGTAGATAATGGCCTGATGTGTGAATGAGCCCGTAGAAAAAATGCAATACTTCATATTATTCAGGAATGAGTACCAACAAGTCTTTCAGGTGCGCATCAAGAAATAAATGCTGGGCTTGTGTATGCTAGTTTATGTGATTTAGGTTTTGATGAAAAGAAAATAAAAAAATGACTCCTAGACATTTCTCATTCATGAAGACTAGAATATATTGCTCCTAATATACTTGTTGATGGTGCTCATAATAAGCAATGACTTGAAGCGTTGGGAAGATATATTTCTGAAATACGTGACAATCGATCACATATTATTACTGTTTTTGGTACATCCAAATCGTTAGAGGAAGTTAAAGACTTTACACATATATGTATTGATTGAGATGAAAATATACTTCTAATGCCATCAGTTTGGAGATGACTAGATCCTAAAGCATACAGTGATTTAATTGCTTTTGATACAATAGTTGAGGAATGAGATCCAAAAGATTTTGTAGATCGTTTGTGTTCAACACTAGATAATGATACACTTTTATTAGTATATGGATCCTTATATCTTATTTGAGAACTATATCCAGTATTACAAAAGTATAAAAAAAACTCTCACAACAGCTTGTAAGAGTTTTTCGATAAATGAATTTGGACATTTGTTTATAACTGTCACATAAGATCATCAAGCTTTCATTCTCTTTCTACTTTATCAGCTTTCTCTAGGTGAGTTTTCTCTAGATTTTCTAGTACTAATTTTCGTCTATTCGCTCTTGAATCTCTTTGAGCTAGAATAGCTTCTTTTTCTTTTTCATCTTCAGCTATAAGTATTTGTAGATTCATTTGTTCTTCTGCATATATTTCATAGAGTCTAAGAATTTGGAATCATCGAAGCTCAGACATTTTTTTGACAACAACTTGATCACCACTTTGTACAGAAATAACAAATTCTGGTTTTGCGTCATCTTCATCTACTGGATCAATAAGTCAATCGCTTGAAAATGATGCTCACACAAGTTTCATGAGTAGTTCCCAGTCAAAATCTCTAGTAAGTTCTGCAGGCACACGATATTCTAGAGTAGGGAATGCATGTACATATTCTTTGTACCATAGTTGACTACTTATTTCTCATTCAATTGATCAGTAGAATTTTTCGTATTTTTCTACAACCTCCTTTTTTTCTGGATTTTCTCTCAATTCTTGAATGAAGGTTTGAAAATTGAATAACATGTATGTGTATGATGAGTAAAAATTTTTTTTTAATTATTTAATTGACTTGCGAATTGTATCTATATTTTTCTTAATCGCAACTAGT
>Ga0307934_1000644_pt1 | contig 24807 bp, 21 predicted proteins | sample OrgLakmetageno90_FD_201838 | JGI IMG/M metagenome (GOLD analysis project Ga0307934, IMG submission 201838) | Saline water microbial communities from Organic Lake, Antarctica - #90 | ecosystem: Environmental > Aquatic > Non-marine Saline and Alkaline > Saline | place: Antarctica: Organic Lake... | reverse complement strand
CCGGCATGATCGAGACTTTCCAGTCAATTACTTTGTTTGGTACTGGTGATCCAAAATTGATGTCTGGTGGTATTTCGCAGGCGCTGGTGACGACAGAGTTAGGTTTAGCCGTTGCGATTCCAATTTTGTTAATCCACAGTGCGCTGTCGAGCAAAAGTAATCGTCTGATTCAGATCCTTGACGAAGAAAGCGCTTCAATTGTTGCGCGTAATGCTGAGCAGCACAATAACCGTGACGGATAATCTGTTTCAAATTCAGTTGTTAATGGAAAGCGGCGGCACGGTGCTGTGGCTAATCCTGCTGGCATCAATATTGATGTGGACGCTGATCATAGAGCGCTATGTTTATCTGCTGGTTTTACACCCTAAGGAAAAACAAAAGCTGATTGAGCACTGGCATCAGCGCCAGGATCGCCGTAGCTGGTATGCCCAGCAAATCCGGCTTGGGCTGATTGCTGAAAGTCGTATTGGTCTGGAACGCTATCTGGTGCTGATTAAGACGCTGACCATGGCACTGCCGATGCTGGGCTTGCTGGGCACGGTGCATGGCATGATCCAGACATTTGATGTCATGACCGTATTTGGCACCGGTAATACCCGCGGTATGGCGGCTGGTATTTCCATTGCCCTTATCACCACCATGGGTGGTTTGCTGACGGCTTTGTCCGGGCTGTATTTCAGCACCCAACTACAACAACGGGTAACGCGCACCGTTGATAACGTAGCCGACGCGCTGCGCCGAGATTAGGAATTGTTATGAGAAACCGACATTCCCGTCGTCAAAGTGGCGGTATCGCAGAAATTAATATGACGCCATTGATTGATATGGTGTTTATTCTGCTGATATTTTTTATTGTCACCACGTCGTTTGTTAAAGAAACCGGCGTTGATGTTAACCGGCCGTCAGCACAAACGGCGGTCGACAAAGAGCGCGCCAACATTCTCATTGCCATTCGTGAAAATGATGAAATCTGGATTGATAAGCGGCAAGTTGATCGCCGGGCAGTTCGTGCCAATGTTGAGCGATTGCATGCTGAAAACCCAGAAGGCGCGGTCATTATTCTTGCTGATGAAAATGCCAAGACTGGTACGCTGATTGAGGTGATGGATCAGGCGCGACTGGCCGGTGTGGCCAACGTTTCCATCGCTGCTGAACGCGATTAACGGGGTTTCATGCGTATATTGCTTGGATTACTGCTGGCGGTACTGGTTAACTACGGCCTGTTTACGCTAATGCAAAAAATGACTAGTGCCGATAGTCTGCAAGGCCGTGATGAAGAGGATATCCGCATCCTCGATTTTGTTCGGGTACAGGAAGAAGAAACACCGCCGGAAGAAAAACGCCGCGAACCACCGAAAAAACCTGAACCACCGGAAGCGCCACCGCCGCCGCCTGATGCCGAAGCACCCCCACCGGAACAACCCGATGTACCCCGGCCGCAATTAAGTGCGCCCAATATCGATGTGCCGTTAAATATTACCGGTGGACCACATTTAGGCGACTTTCGTAATGCACCGGTTGTCGATCCCGGCCCTGGTCCATCCTTGCAGCCGCAAATGGATGATGAAGTGGTCGCTTTGGTGCGGATCCCGCCAAGTTACCCACGTATGGCGCAACGACGCGGTATCGAAGGCGTGGTGACCGTGGCCTTTACGATTACTAAAGACGGTCGGGTAAAAGATCCGCAAGTGATTGAGGCCGATCCGGAAAATGTTTTTGACGATGCCGCATTGGCCGCAATTCTGAAATGGAAATTCAAGCCGAAAACCGTCGGTGGGGATGCTGTGGAACGCCGTGCCACGCAGGAAATTGAATTTAAGTTGGCTCGCTGATGACAATGTTTATTTCGAAAATCACACTGGTCGGTTTGTTGTGGGTAATGCTGCTGTCACCAGTGATGGCCAAAGACGAATATTTGCTGTCAGAAAGCACTTACAAAGCGTTGGAAGCCGCACAGCAACAGATGGCCAACGAGCGGTATCAGCCTGCTGAAGCTGCTTTATTGAAACTGATTAATGATACCAAGGCCGGCAGCTATGATCGCGCAGTGGTGTTACAAACGCTGGGTTATTTGTATTCGGAAACTGGAGACTACGCCCGGGCCACCGAGCAATTCCGCTCGGCATTAGACTTAAATGCTTTGCCGGAAGATGTAACCCATAATTTACGCTATAACCTTGCCCAGCTATTGATAGCTGATGGTGAATATCAGCGGGGCATTGATTTGCTAAACCGCTGGATAAGCAATGAGCCTAATCCTGATAATAATGTTTACGTTTTGCTGGCCACAGCGCATTACCAGATAAAGCAGTACAGCAAAACCGTCGAGAATATCCGCACCGCCATCAGTCGTGCCAATGCGCCGAAAGAGGAGTGGTATCGAATGCAGTTAGCGGCGCACCTGGAAATGCAGCAATATGATTCAGCCATCAATGTGCTGGAAACACTGCTGACCCGGCACCCGGACGACAAAACATACTGGGATCAGTTGAGCTCGCTGTATTCCCGGCAGGATAAACAATTAACGGCGCTGGCAGTGACCATGCTGGCCAAACGGTTGGATTTAGGGGATGACGATACCGTCATGCGGCTCAGCAATATGTACCGCTATCTGAATATTCCGTTTAAATCCGGTCAGTTGTTGCAAAAAGCGTTGGATGACAAGGTGATTGCCGCCAATTTTGATAACCTGGAAAAACTGGCTGATAGCTGGCTGGCTGCACGGGAGGCCGAACGTGCTGCCCAAGTTTTAGAGCAAATTCGCAGTCAGGACAACAGTGGTGATACCGATCTGAAACTGGCGCGGTTATATGTCAGTGAAGAACAGTGGCAACAAGCCCAGGCACCATTGTCTGCGGCGATTGATAAGCTTGCTGGTGATAAAAAAGGCAATGCTTTGCTGATGGCCGGGATGGTGCAATACCATCTGGAAAACTACAGTCGCGCTGAAGCGTTACTGAAACAAGCCGGACAATTTGAACAACAACGCAGTCAGGCGGCACAATGGCTGAGACATGTTCAACAAAGCCAGCCTGAAGACGACGATGCCTGAAAAAGATCTGCAAACCCTGAAAGTTGAGCTGGTGCAGCACTATCAATGGTTGCGCCAATATGGCTGTAATGATTCGCATAGCGGCAATGCCTCGTTGCGCTGGCATGATCAGGTTTGGCTGACGCCAACAGGCTGTTGTGCTGACACCCTGACCGCTGAAGATTTAATTCGCTGTAACATTAGTGGCGAATTGGGCGAGGGGGCTTCACTGGATGCGCCCTTACATATCGCTGTTTATCAGCAAAACCGCAACGCGCGAGCTGTCATTCACAGCCATGGCCCGCATGCCGTCGCGATGACGATGAATGGTGATGATTTCAAACCTGTCGATTTTGAAGGTCAGTATTACTTTTCAGTGGTGCCGGTTATTCACATTAATTACACGGATTACGTGAGATTATCACCCTCCAAAGTCGCTGCAGGCTTAGCTGATCATAAAGTTGTCATTGTTTGCGGGCATGGTGTTTATGCCTGTGCCGAAACCATTAATCTTGCTTACAAGTGGAGCTGCTCTGTTGAATTATCGGCAAAGACTGCCTGGTTAGCTGCACAGCGATAAGTTTGCGACGGTGCAACAAAACTGCACCGAATGAGTCTCAGACCAACAAGCTTAGTGATAAGGACTTTATCCATGAATGCAAAGAGCGCTTTATCCGTTAAAGAGTCTGTCCGACAGATACGAACGCCGCGCCTGACAGGTGATAATATTGCGGCAAAACGCCGCGAAATCGCTGATTATTTTAACGCTAATTTCGCGCGTTATGAGTCACTGTTTGAAACGTTAAAAGACGACAGCGGCTATTACCAAAAATCGATACCTTTACGCCATCCGCTGATTTTTTATTTCGGGCATACAGCAACGTTTTTCGTTAATAAAATGTTACTCAGCGGTCTGATTAAGCAGCGCGTTGATCCCCGCATCGAATCAATGTTTGCCGTTGGTGTCGATGAAATGAGCTGGGATGACCTCGACGAAACGCATTACGACTGGCCGTCGGTCAGTGAGGTTAAAGCTTATCGTAAAGCCGTCCAGAAAATGGTCAATGAGGTCATTAACACTGCGCCACTGAGCCTGCCGATCGATTGGCAAAACCCGTGGTGGGCACTCGTAATGTGTATTGAACATGAGCAAATCCACCTTGAAACGTCATCAGTTCTGATCCGCCAACAGCAAATCGAGAAAGTTCGTAAGCAATCGCAGTGGCGACCATTTAGTCAAACGGGTACCGCCCCGCAGAACCGCTTATTGCCGGTACCGGGCGGTTTGGTCAGCCTGGGTAAAGATTTTGTTGATCCTGTTTATGGCTGGGATAACGAATACGGCCAGCATCAAGCTGAAGTCAGCGAATTTGAGGCCAGTCAGTATTTAGTCAGTAATGCTGAGTTTCTGGCATTTGTCGAAGCCGGTGGTTATCAACAAGCGCGTTATTGGAATGAAGAAGGCCTGAAATGGCAAAAGTTTGCCAAGGCCGAATATCCCGTTTTCTGGCAGAAAAAAGCTAGCGGCTGGCAATTACGGTTGATGACCGAAGTTGTGTCTATGCCTTGGGACTGGCCCGTCGATGTTAATTATCACGAAGCCAAAGCCTTCTGTAATTGGAAAGCCGAACAAACCGGTCAAACCGTGCGTTTGCCAACAGAAGATGAGTGGTATCGCCTATACGAACATGCCGGGGTCAGCGAACTTGATAATCAGCCGGCCAATGCCAATATCCATTTGGACCACGCCGCATCATCTTGCCCGGTTAATATGTTCCGTCATGGCGATTTTTATGATGTGGTCGGTAACGTCTGGCAGTGGACAGAAACACCGATTTATCCGCTTGATGGCTTTAAGGTTCATCCGATTTATGATGATTTCACCACGCCCACATATGACAGCCAGCACAATTTAATCAAAGGCGGCAGTTGGATTTCTTGTGGTAATGAAAGCCGAAAATCGGCACGCTATGCGTTTCGCCGGCATTTTTTCCAACATGCCGGTTTTCGCTATATTGTTTCCGAGGCACCAGTAAACATTGTGGATTCGCATTATGAAACCGACAAAATGCTTTCGGAATATGCCGAACTGCATTACGGCGAAAGCTACTTTAATGTGCCGAACTTTCAACAAAGTTTGATGCAGCTGGCCATTAAAGCGATGGCTGGCAAAGCCAAAAACAAGGCGTTGGATCTGGGCTGCGCTGTTGGCCGCGGCAGTTTTGAACTGGCCAAACACTTCGATGCGGTCACCGGTATAGATTTCTCGGCACGACTTATCAACCTGGGTGTGCAAATGCAGCATCGTGGTGTGATCCGTTACACCATTGCCGATGAAGGCGAGCTGGTGCATTACCGTGAACAACGGCTGGCAGATTTTGGTCTCGACACCGTTGCCGATAAAGTTGAATTTATGCAGGGTGATGCCTGTAATCTCAAATCGGGTTTTGCTGGCTACGATTTGATAGTTGCCGCTAATTTACTGGATCGTTTATACGACCCGGCGCTGTTTTTAGAATCGGTAAACGAGCGTCTGAATGCCGGTGGCTTATTGGTTCTGGCGTCGCCTTACACCTGGCTTGAAGAACATACCGAAAAAGCCAATTGGCTGGGTGGCATCAAAAAAGACGGCGAAAGCTACACCACGCTGGATGGACTGCATGCGATTTTGGATGCGCATTTTGAGCTGGTGAGCGGGCCACAATCATTGCCATTTGTGATCCGTGAAACCAGCCGTAAATTCCAGCATACGCTCTCTGACGTAACGATCTGGGAACGCAGGGCTTGAGTCAATTCGACTTTGATCAGTCGATAGCGCGCGCTAATACTGGCGCGCAGAAATATGATAACCGGCAGCTGATTTTTGGCCGGCCAGATGTCATTCCATTGTGGGTGGCAGACATGGACTTTGCTGTACCACCGGCGGTCAGTGCTGCGTTGCAAGCACGTGCCAGTCATCCGGTTTTTGGTTATCACCAGTTTCCGGAATCTTTGTATCAAGCGTTACAAAACTGGTATCAACAACGTTTTAACTGGCCCATTGATCGGCAGCATATCCTGATGTGTCCCGGCGTAGTGCCATCGATTCATGCGGTGATTAATGCACTGACCGAACCCGGTGATGGTGTCATTGTGCAATCACCGGTTTATTTTCCGTTTTTTTCGGCAGTCACTGAAACCGGTCGGCAGTTAATTCTCAATCCATTATTGGAAACTGCTAACGACTATCAAATGAATTTGCCTGAGTTGGCAGCACAGGCCAAAGCCGGTGCCAAACTACTACTTCTATGCTCACCGCATAATCCGGTGGGCAGAGTCTGGCGCGAAGATGAATTGAATGCTTTACTGGCGATAGCCGAGCAATATGATTTGCTGATTCTTGCCGATGAAATTCATATGGATTTGGTGTTTAGCGGCCACCGGCATATTCCGCTGACCACATTGGCTGAGCCGGGCCGTGTTATCACAGCAATTTCGGCCAGCAAAACCTTCAATATTGCTGGTCTCAACCTATCATCATTGATTATTGAATCCACCGCTCATCTCCGTGCCATCGAAGCTGAATTCAAACGCTGGCATGTCAGCGCTGCCAATCCGTTTAGTATTGTTGCCACCGAGGCGGCCTATCAATCGGGTGCTGACTGGCTGGATGCGTTGATGATTTATCTGGCACAAAGCCGCGACTGGATAATGGATTTTTTCAAGGCAGAATTAGCCAGTATTCAGATCAAGCCTATCGAAGGCACTTATTTATTGTGGCTGGATTGCCGAGCATTGGGATTGGATGATAAAGCGCTGAAGCAATTTTTTATTGAAGAATGTGCTGTGGGTATGAATCCCGGCGCTATGTTCGGTGAGGGTGGCCGTGGTTTTATGCGGATGAATATTGCAGCGCCGAGGGCGCTTTTACAACAAGCTTGTCGGCAAATTAGCGCAGCCTACCAACAACGTTTCAATTGATCAAAATCAGTGCGTCTTTTGTGTGTGCATGCACAAAAACAGCGCAAAATCGCTTTATATTTCATCAGTTTGTCATCAAACTAAGCAAAATAGACGTAGTCTTTTCTGGCATACGATTTGCCATAGTGTTTTGGTAACCACCTAAAAGGAGTTTGCCAATGACTGAAAATATTGGAAGCACCGCTGGCGTTTTATGGCAGTTTTTACAACAAAACGGCCCGACCACAATGAGCAAAATCGCTGAATCCTGTGCTCTGGATAGTAAAACGCTGCAACGGGCGATTGGCTGGTTGGCCCGCGAAGACAAAATCGATTTTGTCAGTCGCGGCCGCAGTGAGTTGATTACGCTGAAATAAGCACAGGCTTAATCAGTACGGTATTTGACGACACTGAAAGCGCCGCGAATATCGCCCTTTTGAAAACCGGTGGCCTCATCGGTCGGGTACAGGCGGTTAATTTCCGCCTGTAAACCGGCATCAATGTTTTCACCATGACAGATCAGACAGACGGCTTCGGTGCCGATGGCTTTCATCATTCGTAACGTTTCGCCGTCATCACTGACCGCGACAAATTTTAATTTGTTAATCGGTATGCCGGCTTGCTTTTGTTGCTCAAAATCATTTAACACAGCCTGCTGCCATGGCTTTGCCTGATTGACGGGATTACGGACTTTTAAACTGGTGCGGCTGATATCCAAACCGGTTTTGGCTGATAAATCGGCGGCAATCTGGGGTGCCTCGGTCTGACAGACGGCTACGGCCGCTTCTGGTCCACCTTCCTGCATAGCTGTTTGTAATGCTTGTTTAAGCTGATTGGCAAATTCGCCAGTTGCTGACAGTGCTTGTTGTTCAAATGCCGGCAATTCATCAGATGCCGAGGGCGAGCAAGCCGTGATACTGAGCAACAAACAGCAGATAAAGATTGCATGCTTCATGACTGGCATCCTCTGATAGATTCGTTTTCTGACCATAGCAGATTTCAGATGTTTTTAAATCTCGGTCAATTACATTAATCAGCAGTATGTCGTAACAACTATCCGCTGAAAGTAGCGATGCTTGTACATCCGGCTGCTATCCTGCTAACCTTCGGGCAACCTGAATTTTGATGACAGCGAGCCAATGACAACGATTTATGATGCTTCGGCGATTGAGGTACTAACGGGACTTGAGCCGGTCCGTAAACGCCCCGGCATGTATACCGATACCACGCGGCCAAATCACCTGGCGCAAGAAGTTATCGATAACAGTGTCGATGAAGCGATTGCCGGTCACGCTAAAACCATTCAGGTCATTCTGCACCAAGACCAATCCCTTGAAGTTATTGATGATGGCCGGGGTATGCCGGTCGATATTCATCCTGAAGAGGGTGTGCCCGGCGTTGAGGTTATCCTGACCCGACTGCATGCCGGTGGCAAATTTTCCAATAAAAACTATCGGTTTTCCGGCGGCTTACATGGTGTCGGTGTATCGGTGGTTAATGCCCTATCAACGCGGCTGCAAGTGGCTATCCGTCGTGATGGCATCAGTTACCAGATTGCGTTTGCCAGCGGAAATTTGATTGAACCACTCAGCGAAACCGGCACCGTCGGCAAAAAGAATACCGGCACCAGTGTCCGCTTTTGGCCGGACGTCAGCTATTTTGATGCACCCAAATTTTTAGTTTCCAAGCTGCGACATGTTTTGCGCGCCAAGGCCGTTTTATGTCCGGGCCTGGTGGTCACCTTTGATGATTACAGCAGTGGCGAGAAAGTAAGCGATAGCTGGTGTTATGAAGATGGTGTTAATAGCTATCTTGCCAATGCCATGACCGATATGCCTTGTGTGCCGGCCAAACCGTTTGTGGGTCATTTTGCCGATGCCAATCAGGAAGTGGATTGGGCCTTAATGTGGCAACTGGAACCTGCTGAGTTAATTGCCGAAAGTTATGTCAACTTGATCCCGACGGCGCAGGGCGGTACGCATGTAAACGGTTTACGCAGTGGTTTGCTGGAAGCGTTAAGAGAGTTTTGTGAGTTTCGCAGTCTGTTGCCGCGCGGCGTGAAATTATCGGCTGAGGATATCTGGGAGCGCTGTAATTATGTGCTGTCGGTGAAGCTTGAAGATCCGCAGTTTTCCGGTCAGACCAAAGAGCGGTTGTCATCCCGGCAATGTGCGGCATTTGTCACCGGCGCCGTTAAAGATGCCTTTAGTTTATGGCTGAATCATCATATTGAAGATGGTGAAAAAATTGCTGAACTGGCAATAAACAACGCCCAGTCGCGGTTAAAACAAGCCAAAAAAGTCGTCCGTAAACGTGTGCAGTCAGGTCCGGCGTTACCCGGCAAACTGGCTGACTGTACGTCACAGGATCCCACCCGGACTGAATTATTTCTGGTGGAGGGCGATTCTGCTGGCGGCAGTGCCAAACAGGGCCGGGATCGGGTATTTCAGGCAATCATGCCGTTGCGGGGTAAGATCCTTAATACTTGGGAAGTCGATGCTTCACAGGTGCTGGCCTCGCAGGAGGTGCATGATATTGCTGTGGCCATTGGTGTTGATCCGGGGTCTAACGATTTAACGGGGTTGCGTTACGGCAAAATCTGCATCCTCGCGGATGCTGACTCCGATGGGCTGCACATCGCGACGTTACTGTGCGCCTTGTTTGTCCGCCATTTTGCACCGCTGGTGTCGGCGGGCCATATTTGTGTGGCTATGCCGCCGTTATATCGGATTGATGTTGGTAAACAGGTGTTTTACGCCCTTGATGATGAAGAACGACAAATCATTTTAGAGCGGATCGAGCGCGACAAAATCAAAGGCAAAGTCAGTACCCAGCGTTTTAAAGGCTTGGGTGAAATGAATCCGCTGCAGTTGCGGGAAACGACCATGGCACCGGATACCCGTAGGTTGGTCAGGCTGACTATTGATGCCGATGACGATACATTTATGATGCTGGATAAACTGCTGGCTAAGAAACGCGCATCAGATCGTAAGGTGTGGCTGGAACAACACGGCGACCTGGCAACTGTCTAGTAGGGCTTGTTTACCTTGCGCGATTTTCGCCTTGCCGGACACAAAAATAGCCGCCAGCAGTGGTGGATTTGAAAGATAAACAATCCCTGGCCTAATTGAGAGATTTACATGAGCACAATCATTGATGATCTGGAGCAGCAGCCGCTTCGTGAATTCACGGAAAAAGCCTATTTAGACTATTCCATGTACGTCATTCTGGATCGGGCCTTACCGCATCTGGCAGATGGCTTGAAACCCGTGCAACGGCGGATTATTTATGCCATGTCGGAACTGGGTCTCAGCGCCATTTCCAAGCATAAAAAATCGGCGCGTACGGTCGGTGACGTGCTCGGTAAATACCATCCGCATGGCGATTCCGCCTGTTATGAAGCCATGGTATTGATGGCGCAGCCATTCTCTTATCGTTACACGCTGATTGATGGTCAGGGTAACTGGGGGTCGATGGATGATCCCAAATCGTTTGCCGCGATGCGTTATACCGAAGCCCGGTTAGCCGCCTATGCGCAGACTTTATTAAGTGAACTGGGGCAGGGCACGGTTGAATGGGTGCCCAATTTTGACGGCACCATGGATGAGCCTGAATTATTGCCAGCCCGTTTGCCCAACGTCTTACTCAATGGCGCAACCGGTATTGCTGTTGGTATGGCCACCGATATTCCGCCGCATAATCTGCGCGAAGTGGTTGACGCCTGTTTATTGCTGTTGAAATCACCCAAAACCAGTTTGGAAGAATTGATGGAACTGGTGACCGGTCCGGATTTCCCAACGGGCGGTGAAATCATTTCGTCACAGGCTGACATTCGCAAAATTTACGAAACCGGTCATGGCTCGATTCGTCAGCGTGCCTGTTTCAAAATGGAAGACAACGAAATCATTGTCGATGCGCTGCCGTATCAGGTATCCGGTGCCAAGGTACTGGAGCAGATCGCTGCTCAGATGAATAACAAAAAGCTGCCAATGGTTGCGGATTTACGTGATGAATCCGATCATGAACATGCCGTGCGACTGGTTATTGTGCCGCGATCCAATCGCATTGACATCGATAGCCTGATGTCGCATTTGTTTGCCACCACCGATCTGGAACGCAGCCACCGGGTCAATATGAATATGATTGGTCTGGATGGCCGGCCGCAGGTCAAAAACCTGCACGAAATCATCAGTGAGTGGTTGGTTTACCGGATCAAGACCGTTACCCGTCGTCTGCAATATCGCCTCGACAAAGTCGTCGATCGCATGCATGTACTGGAAGGCCTGCTGATCGCCTATCTGAATATTGACGAAGTCATTGCCATTATTCGTCAAGAAGATGATCCCAAAACGGAATTAATGAGCCGCTTTAATTTGTCGGATCGTCAGGCGGAGTCGATTCTGGAACTGCGTTTACGGCATTTGGCCAAGCTGGAAGAAATGAAAATCCAGGGCGAAATGGATGCGCTCAGCAAAGAGCGTAAAACGCTCGAACAATTACTTGGCTCCGAAACCCGTCTGAAAACCCTGATCCGCAAAGAATTGACCGCCGATTCCGAAAAATTCGGCGATGAGCGGCGCAGTCAGATTAAACCGCAGCTAGCAGCCAAAGCCCTCAGTGATAATGAATTACTGCCAACCGAGCCGTTGACGATTGTTTTGTCGGCCAGTGGCTGGGTGCGTGCAGCTAAAGGTCATGACGTGGATCCGGTGACGCTGAATTACCGGACCGGGGATCGTTATCTGATCTCAGTTAAAGCCCGTAGCAATCAGCAAATTGTGTTTTTGGATGCCTCCGGTCGCAGTTATTCATTGCCAGCGCATACCCTGCCATCGGCGCGCGGTCAGGGCGAACCATTAAGCGGCCGCTTACAATCACCACCTGAAGTACGTTTTGTGTCAGTCATTGCCGCTGAAAGCAGCCAGAAAGTGCTGCTATCCAATACTGCCGGTTATGGTTTTGTCACGCCGTTTGATAATTTGCTGGCCAAAAATAAAGCGGGTAAAGCGCTGTTTAACTTGCCTGAAGGCGCGGAATTATTGCCGCCGATGGTGATACCGGATAAAGCTGACTTGCAACTGGCCGTTGCTGCTGGTGATGGCCGGCTCCTGGTATTTGCAGTTGGTGAAGTACCTGAGCTTAATAAAGGCAAAGGCGTTCGGCTGATTAATATTACCTCAGCACGTTTCACCGCCGGTCAGGAATGGCTGCAATCAGTGACGTTAATTCCGCAGGATTTCAGTCTCACCTTGCATGCAGGTCGCCGGCATTTAACGTTGAAACCGGCTGATTTGGCGCATTACGCCGGTGAGCGCGGCAAACGCGGGCATAAATTACCGCGGGGTTTACAAAAGGTCAGTGAGGTTACGGTCGCTGAGTAGGATCTTTGTTAAGATAAGAGGGTGAAAATTAACCCGATTACCCCCGATGCATGATGCACCTGCCGATCATTTTGATGTTTCTGCGTTATTGCTGAAACAACCCAGTCAACATCGCTGGGCCAAATCCAGCTGGCGTTTATTGGGCATTGTGCCGGGTCTGACTGATGCCGAAATAACGGCGGCGCAGCAGCTGGGTGAGGTTATTACGCTGACCAGCCTGCGTTTGCAGTTATACCGGCAATTTTGTGAAAGTTATTACGTTAATCTGACTGCTGAAAAAACCAAGGTTTATCTGGTTTGCCGTGATGATGGCGATAATTTAAGCCCGGTGTTGCTGACGGTCGATTTCGATGAGGCGGCATCGTATATGGAAGCTGGTGAGAAAGTCTTAGATGCGCCGCTGCCGGATGTTTTATGTGTCTGGCTTGAGCGTTTTGTTCTCAGCCATTACCAGCCGCAAAAGCCAAAAAAACGTCGCCGCAAACGCTGGCAGGATAATGATTTTGAGGCCGCCGATGCAAAACAATGACAGTACTTTTTTATCGCGCTGGTCTTCTCGCAAACTGCGAAAAGCAGATCAGCCAACCGAGACGCCAGATGACAGCCTTGTTGAGCCAGCGCGAGCAGAAGTAACGGCGGTTGAACAACCTGATGAAACAACACAGGAAACCGGCACTGCAGAGCGGCCGAGCTGGCAAGATCCTGAGTTAGATAAAACCAGCCGCCGGCAAGCGCTTCGAGATATTTTCCAAAAGCCGGGCATTGGCGTGCCAGATGGACTCGACGAATACGAGCGTGATTACAATTACCATGACTTCGCCAAACTGGGCGATGTGGTCACTCACGAAATGCGCCGTCTGCTGGAAAAACAGGCAGAACAATTGGCTGCTGCCGCAGAATCTGAGCCAGCGCCGGATAACAAATCAGCAGTAAAACCCGAAACGCCCGAATCAGAGGACAACAAACTTGCATAAAGCCGTTATTGAAGCCGGTGACATGGCTTTTGAACCAAAAGAATGGGTGAGCTTTGAGTCCGCCGGTCGATTACTGATAGTGGGCCCGGCCGATAAGATAAACGCTGTTATCGATCATTGTCAGGGCCTGATCATTGAGGTTTTGGTGACTGACGGTGGTGAATTAAACACCGAAGCAACGATTACCCGGCTGAAAGGTGAACTCAGCGAATTAACAGGCTGGCTGGGTGACTTTAATGCCGTTATTGGCGGCGTGCCGCAAAAATATGATCTGCTGTTGGATTTGAATAGCGCGCCGTTATTAACTGCCGCTGTGCCGCCGGTTGGTTATTTTGCGCCGGTCGAAAATCAACAAGCGTTGGCAGAAGCGTTACAGCAACTGCCGGATCTGGTTGGCGTTTTTGATAAGCCGAAATATTTTAATTACAAAGCCTCTATTTGTGCCCATCAGCGGCGGGGCATAACGGCTTGCACACAATGTCTGGATGCTTGTCCGGCAGAAGCAATTCAATCTGTTGGTGAACTTATTGAGGTTAATCCTAACCTTTGCCAGGGCTGTGGGAGTTGTACAGCCGTTTGTCCTTCGGGTGCCATCAGCTATGCAGTGCCAACGCTGGATCAAAGTATGGATCGGCTGCGCGCCATGCTCAAACAATACGTTGCGTTGGAGCGTAAACCTGCCCAATTACTGATCCACGACACTTTGCAAGGCGAACAATTACTGGCAGTTTATGCCGAACAATTACCAGTAACAGTTATCCCGTTTTCTGTCGAAGAAATCGGCGCATTGGGACTTCCATTCTGGCTGGCGGCGCTGGCTTATGGCGTTAGCAATATTACAGTTTGGGATACAGGCAGTCATAGCGATCATGACTGGCAGGCATTACAACAACAAATTGAACTGGCTAACGAACTGATTGGCGGGTTAGGTTATCCAGCGGCGATTAGCTGGTTTCATGGCCAGCGGCCAGCGGCATTAAAAACGCATCTAAATCAGCTGCCAAAGGTTAATTTAGAGACCACAGCCAATTTTGCCGGCCTTGATGAAAAACGCCGGGTCAGCCATCTGGCATTAACGCATTTGCATCAACAGGCACCAGCACCTATTGGTGAACTCGAATTAACTGAGACAGCACCATTCGGTGAGGTAATAGTTGATGCCAAGGGTTGTACGCTGTGTATGTCTTGTGTGTCAGTGTGTCCGGTGGGCGCGCTGGTCGATGGCGTTGATAAACCACAGCTGAATTTTATTGAAGATCTGTGCGTGCAATGTGGCATGTGTGAGACCGCCTGCCCGGAAAACGTTATTAGCCTGGCGCCGCGTTATTTGTTCGATCGCGAGCAAGCCAGGCAAAAACAGCTACTGCATGAAGAAGCGGTATTTCATTGCATCAGTTGCCAAAAACCATTCGCTACGCAAAAAATGATCGACACCATTACCGCTAAATTAAAAGACCATCCAATGTTTCAGAACGGTGCGCTGGAACATTTGAAAATGTGTGAAGACTGTCGCGTCAAAGCGCAGTTTCGTCGGGGATAACTATGCAAGATGATCAACAAGATACCGCTCAGTGGCGTGCGCAAATTTATGCCTTATTAGCGATCTTACTGGCTAAACCGGCAGATACTGATCTGCTCGGCAATATTGCGGCCTTAAAAATTGAGTCGCCGGATGCGTCATTGGCCTCGGCCTGGCAGCAGTTAATCGGTGCAGCGGCCAACACCAGTGCCGAAGCACAAACCCGTGAATATCATCAATTATTTATTGGGCTGACTCAGGGTGAGGTGATTCCTTATGCCTCCTATTACCAAACCGGTTTTTTAAATGAAAAACCGCTGGCCAATTTGCGTACTGATCTAGGCAAGCTGAGTCTCACCCGGCAGGATGATAAAAAAGAACCCGAAGATCATGCCGCTGCTGTTTGTGACGTCATGCGCTTGATTTTGATTGCTCAAGGCACACCGGTGATCACCGCGGAACAATTTTATGAACGGCATATGGCTAAATGGCTGCCACGGTTTTTTGCCGACTTGCAAAAGGCGCCCAGCGCTAACTTTTATGCGGTCTTGGCGGTATTTTCCCAACAATTTTTTACCGATGAAGCCCAGCGGTTTTTAGCCGATTAAGCGCCGAATCTGGCTTGCTGGAATTGGCTTTATGCGGGATAATTCATATTCATTCAGTTGTCGCAATGACGCATGGCATCTGTCGCCATATGCTGTTACACGATCCGGAGAGCATCATGAGTAAGCAGTCTTCATCATCGCGCAGACAATTTTTGCACACCTTGACGGCAATCGCCGGCGGTTCTGCAGCGTTCGCTTTAAGCAGTCGAACAGTGCAGGCCAAACCTGCCAAACAGCCTGAACAAACAGCCGTGCCCCCCCAAGCATCTAAAGGCTATCAGCATACTCAGCATGTAGATACTTTCTACAAAACCGCAGATTTTTAAAAGATCGCCGCCATGAAATTAATTAAACGAGATCCTGCCGCCATCATCAGCCGCACCTCGGGCATCAATCGCCGAACCTTTTTGAGAGGTTCAGGGATTGCCGCCGGTGGTGCAGCGTTTATGAGTCTGTTGCCCACCGCGATGATCGAAAAAGCCGATGCTGCCGAAGGTGGCCAGCCCGCTTATGATGAAGGTGAGATCAGTCGTGTTCACAGTGTTTGCAGTCATTGCAGTGTTGGTTGTGGTGTTGTTGCTGAAGTGCAAAACGGCGTCTGGATAGGACAGGAACCCAGCTTCGAACATCCGTTTAATTTAGGTTCGCACTGCGCCAAGGGCGCGTCGCTGCGTGAACACGGTCACGGTGATAAACGCCTGAAATATCCGATGAAAAAGGTCAATGGTGAATGGCAGCGGATGAGCTGGGAAGATGCCATTGAAGAAATCGGCCAAAAAATGCTCGATATCCGTGAGGCTGCTGGCCCGGATTCAGTTTATTGGCTGGGGAGTGCCAAATTCAGTAACGAGCAAGCTTATTTATTCCGTAAATTTGCCGCGCTGTGGGGCAGTAATAATGTCGACCATCAGGCACGCATTTGTCATTCCACCACCGTTGCTGGGGTAGCCAATACCTGGGGTTACGGTGCGATGACTAACTCCTACAACGATATTCATAATTCAAAAGCCATTTTTATTATTGGTGCTAACCCCGCCGAAGCGCATCCGGTTTCGCTGCAGCATATTTTCCGTGGCAAAGAGCGCGGCGCACCGGTTATCGTTGTTGACCCACGCTTTACCCGTACGGCTGCCCACGCAGATCAATTTATCCGTATTCGCAGCGGTAGCGATATTCCATTCATCTGGGGCATGCTCTGGCATATTTTCCAAAATGGCTGGGAAGATAAAAGCTTTATTGAGCAACGCGTTTATGGCATGGATGACATTCGTGCTGAAGTTGCCAATTGGACGCCAGATAAAGTTGAAGATATCAGCGGTGCCAAAGAAGCGGATGTTTATCAGGCAGCGAAAACTATGTCTGAACACCGGCCGGGCACCGTCATCTGGTGTATGGGGATTACCCAGCACACAGTAGGTAACAGCAATACCCGCGCCCTGTGCATCCTGCAATTAGCGCTGGGTAATATGGGTGTTTCCGGCGGTGGTACCAATATTTTCCGTGGCCATGACAATGTACAGGGTGCTACCGATTTTGGTGTGGTCTCCAACAGTCTGCCCGGTTATTACGGACTTGCCGAAGAGGCTTGGCAGCATTGGGCGCGTGTCTGGGATGTCGATCTGGATTGGATCAAAAACCGTTTTGATCAACGTACTTACGAAGAAATTGACGGCAAAAAAATAAGCCCGATGTATACCAACGGTATTACTGTGTCGCGCTGGATTGATGGGGTGTTGGAAGATAAAGCCAATATCGATCAAAACGATGCTATTAAAGCCATGGTGTTGTGGGGTCATGCGCCAAACAGTCAGACCCGTGGTCCGGAAATGAAAGCCGCCATGGAAAAACTGGAAATGCTGGTCATTGTTGATCCGTATCCGACCGTCTCAGCGGTTATGAACGATCGCACTGACGGGGTTTATTTATTGCCGGCGACCACACAATTTGAGACGCATGGCTCGCTGACGTCCTCAAACCGTTCGGTGCAATGGCGTCATAAAATTATTGAGCCGCTGTTTGAATCACTGCCAGATCACACCATCATGTACAAATTTGCCAACAAGTTTGGCTTTGAAAATGAGTTGTGCAAAAACATCCAGGTCACCGGTGAAGAGCCGACCATTGAAGATATTGCCCGCGAATACAATCGTGGTATGTGGGCGGTGGGATACACCGGCCAGACCCCTGAGCGCCTGAAATTGCAGATCGAAAATCTGCACACGTTTAATAAAACCACCTTACGCGCTGAGGGCGGCCCGTGTGACGGCGAATTCTATGGTTTGCCATGGCCATGCTGGGGTACCGCGGAGATGAAACATCCCGGCACTCATATTATGTATGACACTTCAGTCCCGGTTGCTGAGGGCGGCGGCGCTTTCCGGGCCCGTTTTGGTGTTGAGCATAATGGCGAAAATCTATTGGCTGAAAACTCCTGGTCAGCCGATTCTGAAATTGAAGACGGTTATCCTGAAGTCAGCGCTGAAATGATTAAAGAGCTGGGCTGGTGGGATGATTTAACGGCTTCAGAAAAAGCCGAAGCCGATGGCAAAAACTGGAAAACTGACCTGTCCGGTGGTATCCAGCGTGTTGCCATCAAACATGGTTTGTCGCCTGCCGGTAATGCTAAAGCGCGGGCTATCGTCTGGCAGTTTCCGGATCCGGTGCCGATTCACCGTGAGCCGTTATATACCAACCGCCGCGATCTGGTGGAAAAATACCCGACCTATGAAGATCGGCGTAGTTTCTACCGGTTACCGACCCGTTATGGTTCGATACAAGCGCAGGATTTCAGTAAAGACTTCCCGCTGATCATGACCAGTGGTCGTCTGGTGGAGTACGAGGGTGGCGGTGACGAAACCCGCTCTAATCCGTGGCTTGCTGAATTACAGCAAGATATGTTTATCGAGATCAATCCGGCCGATGCCAATAATGCCGGTATTAAAAATGGTGAACAGGTCTGGGTTGACGGCCCTGAAGGCGGTTCAATTAAAGTCATGGCCATGGTCACTGAGCGTGTTGAGCGCGGTGTCGTGTTTATGCCATTCCATTTTGGTGGTCATTATCAGGGTGAAAGTCTACGAGACAAATACCCGGATGGCACTGCACCGCATGTTCTCGGCGAATCCTGTAACGTTGTCTTTACCTATGGTTATGATTCGGTAACGGCGATGCAGGAAACCAAAGTTTCTTTATGCCGCGTCCGCGCTGCCTGAACTCAAGAGGATTCTGAATAATGGCAAGAATGAAGTTTCTCTGTGACGCTGAGCGCTGCATCGAATGTAACGCTTGTGTAACAGCCTGTAAAAACGAGCATGAAGTGCCGTGGGGTATTAATCGTCGCCGTGTGGTGACCATCGATGATGGCATCCCCGGTGAAAAATCGATTTCCGTGGCCTGTATGCATTGTAGCGATGCACCTTGCGCCGCGGTTTGCCCGGTTGATTGCTTTTACACCACTGATGATGGTGTCGTGCTGCATGATAAAGATATCTGTATCGGTTGTGGTTATTGCTTTTATGCCTGCCCGTTTGGTGCGCCACAATATCCACAAGAAGGTGCCTTTGGTGCCCGTGGCAAAATGGATAAATGTACCTTCTGTGCTGGTGGCCCTGAAGAAGACAACTCGGCCATTGAAGTTGAGAAATATGGTCGTAACCGTTTAGCTGAGGGCAAATTGCCTTTATGTGCAGAAATGTGTTCAACCAAAGCACTGTTGGCTGGTGATGGCGATATCGTTGCTGACTTGTTCCGCAGTCGGGTTGTCCGTCGTGGCGGCCGTCCAGATAACTGGGGTTGGGAAACCGCTTACAAGGATTAATGATGAAACTGTTAAGCCTTATGTTTGCAGCCCTATTACTCAGTGCCTGCTATGAAGATACTGATGTAACTTTGCATGAAGCTGGCGTTTATAAAGGCAGCGATGATAAACACGCGATGTCTGCTGATGAACGTGCTGATGTGCTTAAGCAGCGTTTTAACCAGGTTCAAACGGATCGTTAATTGGAGTTAGCATGACAGCTGCAGTTGCCTCACAACGGACGAAAAAATCGCTGATTGCGACTGTGCTGGTGCTCTTAGCCATCGTCTTGTTGCCCTTAAGTGGCTATCTTTATGTCAGTGTCTTTGGCAGCGATCCGATTGTTGAGCAAACCAATCCCCGCTCAGATACCTGGCGGCAAGTGCGTCAGGGTAAGGCCGGTATTTCTACCGTAAAAGGCCAGGAAGCCAATGTACTGATTGAAAATGCCGGCCAAAACTGGCGCCAATTACGTAACGGGCCAATTGCGACTTATGGTGCTTGGTTGTTATCTCTGGTGCTTATTGCATTAGCGGCATTTTATTTGTGGCGCGGACAAGTCAAACTCGATCACCCCCGGACGGGCGAGACGGTTGAACGTTGGACGCTCAATGAGCGCCGCTTGCACTGGACCACGGCTAGCTTATTTATTGTCCTATCCATTACCGGCCTGAGTCTTTTATATGGTCGCCATGTATTGATTCCACTCCTGGGTTACCCGGGGTTTTCTGCTTATGCGAATGCAGCTAAATGGGTGCACAATGTTTTAGGGCCTGTCTTTATGCTGACTTTGTTTATCATTTTGATTAAATGGTTCAAGCATAATTTATTCACCAAAGTGGATTTGCAATGGTTTAAAGACTTTGGTGGCATGGTTGGCAATAAACATCCGTCTGCTGGCAGGATGAATGGCGGTGAGAAAGTCTGGTTCTGGGCTTTGGCGACAGCCGGGGTGGCATTATGTTTTTCAGGGCTGGTGCTTGATTTCCCTATTTTTGGTCAAACACGCGGCACCATCGTTATCGCTCACCTGACTCATATTGTTACCGCCCTGATGTTGATGTCATTTGCCATGGGGCATATCTATATCGGTACTGCCGGGACTGAAGGGGCGCTGGAAGGCATGACCACCGGTCAGGTGGATACCGCCTGGGCCGAGCAGCATCATGATTTGTGGCTGCAGGACGTCCGCGAAAAGCGTTCCAAGTAGCGCAAATTCACGCAAGTAAATACTGATAACAACTTAAAATAAGTATCTAACAGTCCTTTTTAGGCCGCCTCTTTAATCGAGCCAAATTTGTGCAGATGCACAACGATGTCGCATATAGTGCGCGAAACCATTATTGATTATTAAATGATTGGCCCGATTTTGCATCGTCATGGTGCAAAGTTGGCTCACGGCAGGTCAAAGTCAGTAATCATCTGAAACCTTAACCCTTTTTTACTTGCCTAACTGCGGTTAATCCTTCTTCACAAGCATCTACCGTCATGGTAGTTTCAACGTATTTGATTGATGACAATGTTGTCATCGCCAACAGATTGTAAAGAGGCAAACATGAGCGGACAGGTTATAAGCGTCCATAAATCAGGTAAGAAGCTGAAAAAATCCAGAGCAGTTGGCAAGGGTCGCCAGGTTGATATGCAAGCCTTGGCCGAAGTGCAGGGTTTACTGGGCGATGAGCCGAGACGTAAAGACTTGTTGATCGAGCATTTGCACAAGATCCAAGATAGCTACAAACATATTTCGGCGGCGCATTTGGTGGCGTTGGCGCATGAAATGAAGTTGTCTCGTGCAGAAGTATACGAAGTGGCCACTTTCTATCATCACTTTGATGTGATCAAAGAAAATGAAACCCCGCCGCCACAATTGACGGTACGGGTTTGTGATTCGATGACCTGTGAAATGCTGGGTGCCAATCCGCTGATTGAATCGCTTGAGCAGGGCATGGGTGATCAGGTCCGGATCCAACGCGTGCCTTGTATTGGTCGCTGTGACAAAGCCCCGGTTGCGGTTGTCGGCATGCAGCCGGTTGAATTTGCTGATACTGAAAAAGTTGCTGCTGAAGTTAAAGCCAACAATATTACGCCCGAAGATATCGAACCGATTCGTTTTGACACCTATGTTGATCAGAACGGTTACCAGACCTATCAGCAATGTATGAATGGTCTGATTCCGGTCGAAGATGTGCTGACGAAAATGGAAGATTCCGGTCTGCGTGGTCTCGGCGGTGCCGGTTTCCCGGTCGGCCGTAAATGGCGCATTGTCCGTGACCAACCCGCGCCAAAATTAATGGCTATCAATATCGACGAAGGTGAGCCGGGCACCTTTAAAGACAAATATTATCTGGATCGTGATCCACACTGTTTTCTAGAAGGTATGCTGATCGCCGCCTGGGCTGTTGGTATAGACGAAATTTATGTTTATCTTCGCGATGAATATGCCGCTATCCGGGAAATGCTGGAAATAGAATTGGTTAAGTTACAAAATCAGCCTCCGGTTCCCAATCTGCCAAAAATCTATTTACGTCGCGGCGCCGGTGCCTATATCTGCGGTGAAGAGTCGGCAATGATTGAATCCATTGAAGGCAAGCGTGGCATGCCCCGGCTGCGACCACCGTATGTCGCGCAAGTCGGTTTATTTGGCCGGCCAACGCTGGAACACAATATGGAATCGCTGTACTGGGTGCGCGATATCATCGAAAAAGGCCCCGAATGTTTGACCCAGCATGGTCGAAATGGCCGTAAAGGACTGCGTTCTTTTTCGGTGAGCGGCCGTGTTAACAAACCCGGTGTGCATTTAGCACCTGCAGGCATTAGCTTGCGTGAATTGGTTGATGAATATTGTGGTGGCATGCTGGATGGTCACAACCTATACGGTTATTTTCCAGGGGGCGCTTCTGGCGGGATTTTGCCGGAATCGTTAGCCGATGTGCCGCTGGATTTTGACACCTTGCATGAATATGATTGTTTTATTGGTAGTGCGGCGGTCATCGTGTTTTCCGATCAAGATCGGGCACGTGATTTGGCAGTTAATGCCATGCGCTTTTTTGAAGATGAATCCTGCGGTCAATGCACGCCTTGTCGTGTGGGCACATCGAAAGCGGTGAATTTGATGGGCCAACAAAAATGGGACGCAGATCTGCTTGAAGAATTGTCTCAAGTTATGGTCGATGCCTCAATTTGTGGCCTTGGCCAAGCAGCGCCTAATCCGCTTCGCTGCGTCATTAAGTATTTCCCTGAGGAGCTCAAATAATGGCCTCGCAACTGCAAGACCAAGTCGAACTGGTGCAATTTTCGCTCAATGGACAGAGCATCAGTGCCCGCGCTGATGAAACCATTTTGCAGATCGCGCAGCGTGAGGGGATTGAAGTCCCGAATCTGTGTTATTCCGAGCGTCAGGGACAGGATGGTAACTGCCGTTCCTGCATGGTCGAAATTGATGGTGAGCGTGTATTAGCCCCCTCATGTTGCCGTTATCCTGCCAAAGATATGAAAGTGCAAACCAATAGCGAACGGGCGTTGCACTCGCAAAAAATGGTACTGGAACTACTGAAATCCGATGTCTCGGAACAGCCACATACGTTGAACTCAGAGCTCGATTATTGGGCTGGTAAACTCGATATCAGCACACCGCGGTTTAAATCGCGCCAGCAACCCAAAGCAGATTTGTCGCACCCGGGTATTGCCGTCAATATGGATGCCTGTATTCAGTGTACCCGCTGTGTGCGCGCCTGCCGTGACGAGCAAAATAATGATGTTATTGGCTTGGCAAGACGTGGTCATCACACGGAAATTGTTTTTGATCTGGATGATCCGATGGGCGAAAGTACCTGCGTCGCTTGTGGCGAATGTGTAGAGGCTTGCCCGACTGGCGCGCTGATGCCTGCCAATGAAGTAGGTATGCAGGTGCCCGATAAACAGGTTGATTCGGTTTGCCCGTATTGTGGCGTCGGTTGTCAGCTGACCTACAACGTCAAAGACAACAAAATTCTTTATGTCGAAGGCCGTGATGGGCCGGCGAACCATGGTCGATTGTGTGTCAAAGGGCGCTATGGCTTTGACTACGTGCATCATCCGCACCGTCTGACCAAACCGTTGATTCGTCGTGAAGATGCCCCCAAATCCGGTGATTTCGACTTTGATCCCAACGACTATGACAAAGTCTTCCGTGAAGCCACCTGGGAAGAAGTGCTGGCAAAAGTCAGTAAAGGGTTTCTGGGTATTCGCGATAGCCTCGGGCCCAATGCACTGGCCGGTTTTGGTAGCGCCAAAGGCAGTAACGAAGAAGCTTATTTATTCCAAAAACTGATTCGCACTGGTTTTAAAACCAATAACGTCGATCACTGCACCCGTCTTTGCCATGCTTCATCGGTGGTGGCATTACTGGAATGTCTTGGCTCCGGTGCGGTATCGAATCCGGTTGCTGATGTTGAAGAAGCTGAGGTTCTCATCCTTATTGGTGCCAACCCCACCGTCAACCATCCGGTCGGCGCGACCTGGATGAAAAATGCCATCCGCAATGGCACCAAACTGATCCTGATGGATCCCCGTGGTACCGAACTGTCCCGTGAAGCAACCTATCAACTGCAATTTAAACCGGGCAGTGATGTACCGATGCTCAATGCCATCATGCATGTCATTGTTGAAGAGAACCTGGTTGATCAGACGTTTATTGCCAACCGAACCGAAGGTTTTGAGGCGATGAAAGATCACCTTAAAGCTTACTCACCAGAAGCCATGTCGCCCATTTGTGGCATACCGGCTGAAACGCTGCGTGAAGTGGCGCGGTTGTATGCCAAGTCCAAAGCCTCAATGATTTTGTGGGGCATGGGGATTTCGCAGCATGTGCACGGTACCGATAATGCTCGCTGCCTGATTTCACTGGCATTGATGACTGGCCAGATTGGTCGGCCCGGCACCGGTCTGCATCCGCTGCGCGGTCAGAACAATGTGCAGGGTGCATCAGATATGGGCCTAATCCCGATGGTGTTTCCGGATTACCAGCCAGTAGGCGATGTCAAAGCTCGTGAACATTTTGAAAAACTCTGGGATAGCCCGTTGGATCCTAATCCGGGTCTGACCGTGGTGGAAATCATGGATGCCATTCACGCCGGTAATTTAAAAGGCCTGTATGTGATGGGTGAAAACCCGGCGATGTCAGATCCTGATGTCAATCATGCCCGCCAAGCACTTGCCGAGTTGGATCTTCTGGTCGTACAGGATATTTTCTTAACTGAGACAGCCTATCTGGCTGATGTGATTTTGCCGGCATCCGGGTTCCCGGAAAAAACCGGCACCTTCACCAACACCGATCGGCAAGTGCAGTTGGGCCGCAAAGCGTTGGATACACCGGGCGATGCCCGTCAGGATTTATGGATCATTGAACAAATCGCCAAAGGTATGGGGCTGAAATGGGACTATAAAGATGTCTCGGAAGTGTTTGCGGAGATCCGTAAAGCTGTGCCGCATATGGCCGGTATTACCTGGGAGCGTCTGGAGAAAGAGGGTGCGGTGGTTTATCCTTGCTTTAAAGAAGGTGACCCCGGTGACGAGGTTATT
>Ga0307934_1000641_pt1 | contig 24861 bp, 24 predicted proteins | sample OrgLakmetageno90_FD_201838 | JGI IMG/M metagenome (GOLD analysis project Ga0307934, IMG submission 201838) | Saline water microbial communities from Organic Lake, Antarctica - #90 | ecosystem: Environmental > Aquatic > Non-marine Saline and Alkaline > Saline | place: Antarctica: Organic Lake... | reverse complement strand
CGCCGGTTCGAACTAGCTCATTGAATGCAGCACCGGCCTTATCGCGCTCGCCGTAACCCAGCCAGCAAATTCTTGCTGGCAGGCCCTGGAATTCAACTCTTTCTTGCGCAAGCTTGATCCAACGGTGGAGATGCTTATTTTCTGGAAACAGCTCGAGAATCGCCTGGTCGGTTCGGTAGATGTCTTTTTTGTCTCCGGATAGCGCCACCCAACGGAAAGGGCCCTTGCCTTCGCAGAACAGCGGCCTGATATATGCCGGAACAAAGCCCGGAAACTTGAAGGCGTCTTTATAGCCGCCTTTTCTGGCTTCGTCCCTGATTGAGTTTCCGTAGTCAAAAACTTCCGCGCCTTTGGCCATAAATCCAACCATTGCCTCTACTTGCTTGGCCATTGCGGTCTCTGCGCGATCGGTGAATTCTGCTGGGCTTGTTGCGGCATACTCCTTGGCGTCTGATAAATCGACACCCTCCGGAATGTAATAAAGCGGGTCGTGAGCGCTGGTCTGGTCGGTAACGATGTCGATTGGCACCTCGCGCTTTAGTAACTCCGGGAAGAGAGTTGCGGCATTGCCCACTAAACCAACCGAGATTGCCTTGCGCTGGCCCTTGTATCTGGTGACTCGCTCAATGGCGTCGTCAATGTCGGTTGCGATTTCGTCCAGGTATCTGGTCTGCACTCGCTTTTGAAGCCTTGATTCGTCAATGTCCACAATCAGACAGACGCCCTCATTCATGGTCACTGCCAGTGGCTGAGCACCGCCCATGCCACCGCAACCACCGGTCAGCGTGATTGTTCCGGCAAGGCTGCCACCGAATCGCTTTTCGGCTACCGCTGCAAAAGTCTCGTAGGTTCCCTGCAAAATGCCTTGAGTCCCGATGTAGATCCAAGACCCAGCAGTCATCTGCCCATACATCGTGAGGCCCAGTTTTTCGAGCCTTCTGAACTCGGGCCAAGTTGCCCAGTCACCAACCAGGTTGCTGTTGGCAAGAATCACTCTTGGTGCCCACTCGTGGGTTTGAAAGACACCAACCGGCTTGCCGGACTGCACCAGCATGGTTTCGTCGTTCTTCAGGTGAGTCAAGGTGTCGGCTAGGGCGTCAAAGCTCTCCCAGTTTCTGGCGGCCTTTCCGCTGCCGCCATAGACAATAAGTTCTTCTGGGTGCTCGGCAACCGAGGGATCCAGATTGTTGTAAAGCATCCTGAGTGCAGCCTCTTGCTGCCAACCCTGAGTGGTCAAAGTATTACCGGTTGCTGCCCTTACGGTACGCGCCATTGAGTTCATAACTGAAGTTCACAGCCAAGAACCAATAACTTCAATCGAAGAACCACTAGTTGTGTCTGAGATTTCAGACATACTAGAAAAATGAGCAAAGTACCCGCCGCAGCCAGAGCCCTGAGTCTTCTCAAGCTCATGGCCGAACTGGGCCAGCCAACAACCGCAAACCGCCTTGCCCAAAAGCTTGAGATTCCAAGATCCAGTTGCTACCAGCTGCTGGAGGTTCTGGAATCTCAAGGCTTTGCCATTCACTTCACCGAAGACAAGCGCTGGGGTCTAGGTCTTGCCGCCTGGGAGCTTGGAAGCGCCTATAAAAGACACGAGCCACTAGAAAGACTTGCAAGACCGGTTATCACCAAACTTGTGGACGAGCTATCCAAGCGAGCAAACGTAGTTGGTCACTTGGGTGTCCTAGACGGCTCCGATGTTCTGTACCTAATCGAACAGCGACCACTGAGAAGCCTAAAACTAGTAACCGAGGTCGGGGTAAGGCTCCCTGCCCACCTAACCGCCTCCGGCAGGTCGATGCTTGCTCACTTAGGACAAAAACAGCTAATTGCCACTTTTGGTAGCGGCGAGCTTTCGAAAAGAACTTCCTTTGGACCAAAAACCCTAAGGGAGCTAACTAGCTTGCTCGCAACAGAAACAAAGTCAGGCTTCGCCCTAGAGGTTGACGAAGTAACCCTTGGTTACGCGTCAGTCGGGGTTGCAATCCTGGATCGCCTAAATCACCCAATTGCAGGTTTAGCAATCACCTTGCAATCCCAAGAGCTAGAAAAGCTACAGTTAGACCAATTAGCCAAGGCGCTTTCAAGAGCAGCCGAAGAGCTATCCGGAAGGTTTGGTCACAGTGGCTGAAGATCCCAAGTGGCAGCGAGCAAGTTCTCTGATAACCAGTGCTGAATCAGCCATTGGCCTGATTGATATTCCAGCCCACACGCTCTCAATAAGCCAAACCAATGCCCAGCTAACCCCAAAAGCAATCAGAGAGGCATTGCAAAGGTTTTCCACCCACTCCTACACCGCGGATAAAAACATCGCTGTTCAATCAATTCAAGACCTGGGCGAAATAACAAACCCAGAACAAAACGAGCAGCAATCAATAGAAACCATCGACTCAGCAAACAAGGAGCTAGTTATTGCCCTCGGCGGCGATAACTCAATCACCTATGCGGCCGCCCTTGGTGGTTATGGAGACAAGCTTTCAACCGCAGGGCTAATTACCCTCGATGCCCACCACGACCTAAGAGATGGCAACTCAAACGGCAGCCCGGTTAGACGACTAATCGAAGCTGGCCTAAACCCTAAACAAATAGTTCAAATTGGCATCAACGACTTTTCCAATTCCACCGACTACGAACAGCTTGCTCACTCACTCGGCATCACCGTGATAACCAGAACCGAGGTTGCAAGCATTGGCATGGCTAATGCTTGCAAGAAGGCACTGGAAATCGCCGGCGCCAGCCGAGGGCCGATTCACATTGACCTCGATGTCGATGTCTGCGATCAGAGTGTCGTCCCTGCCTGCCCAGCTGCAGCACCGGGTGGCATTTCAGCTTTTGAACTGCGTCAAGCTGCAAGGCTCCTGGCTGCAAATTCCCTGGTTCGAGGACTAGACATAACCGAGATCGATGCTTCAAAGGACACCGAGGACCAAAGAACCGTAAGACTAGGTGCTCTCTTGGTTCTCGAAGCTGTTGCCGGATACCTTCAGCGATAGCTAACAACTCGAATCTGCTGGGTCAACTGCGTGTGATTCAGTTCAGTTGAATGCGGGCGATAAACTATTAGCAGTTGCGAGGTTGCAAGCAACCAGTAATCCGACTCGAAACTTGGCCTCAGCCCAAGAGAACCGAAGGGGAAAAGTGCCAAAGATCATCGTCGAGATCATGCCAAAACAGGACCTGCTTGACCCACAGGGTAAAGCGGTTGCAACCTCACTGCACCGAGCAGGCAAAGAAGAGATTTCAGCTGTTCGCATCGGCAAGCGCATTGAACTGCACTTTGATCGTGAAATTACCGACCAAGATCTAGAAATGGCCAAGGATCAGGCTTCAAGTTTTCTCTCAAGCGATGTCATCGAAGACGTCGTTGCAATCACCAAAGAGGACTAAGACAGATGAAAATCGGTGTAATCACCTACCCCGGAACCCTAGATGACCGTGATGCCCAGCGAGCCATCCGGCTTGCCGGCGGAACGCCAGTTCCGCTTTGGCATGACGATGACGATCTAAAAAAAGTTGACGCAGTTGTTTTGCCAGGGGGTTTCTCCTACGGCGACTACCTGCGCTGCGGAGCAATTGCCGCAAAGGCTCCGGCAACCAAAGAGGTCATTCGGCTTGCCAAAAAAGGTCTTCCTGTTCTTGGCATCTGCAATGGCTTCCAGATCTTGGTTGAGTCACACCTGCTGCCAGGCGGACTAATCAGGAACGAAAAACAACACTTCATTTGCCGCGACCAGAAACTGCGCGTTGAAAACAACGAAACTTCTTGGACCAACCTGTTTGAACAAGACCAGGAAATCTTGATTCCACTCAAAAACGGCGAGGGTGGCTACATCGCAACCGATGACACTCTTAAGATGCTCGAAGCTGAAAACAGAATTGCCTTCCGCTACGTAGAAACCAACCCAAACGGGTCAATGAATGACATTGCGGGAATCACAAACGAACGTGGCAACGTAGTAGGTCTTATGCCTCACCCAGAGCACGCGGTTGAAGCAGGCTTCGGTCCAGACACTCCAACTGCAATGCGCTCAGGCACAGACGGGCTTTTGTTCTTTGAAAGCGTTCTAAGAATGGTGGTGAATTCCTAAGTTGTCGGACGCCAAGCAACCAAAACCCAGTGCCAGAGTCAATTCCCAACACAGCCAGGAGTCACCCCCTAAGGATATTGACCTAGACCAACTTCTTAAATGCGCCCTTGACTCGGCGAGTAAGGGCGCCTCAGAATTGCTCAAGCGATTTGGTGGTGAACTAAACATTCGATCAAAGTCCAGCCCCGAGGATCATGTGACAGATGCTGATTTGGCAGCCGAAACTATTGTTCGAGCTGAGATTGCGAGGTATCGACCAGAAGACTCGATTACGGGTGAGGAGCTAGATGCAAAAACGAGCAGCAAAGCGAAAGTGCGCTGGAGCATCGACCCACTAGATGGAACTGTGAATTACACACGCGGCCTGCCGCACTTTGCCACCTCGGTCGGAGCGGCTTCCACTGAGACTGGTGAGTGGCTCGTTGGAGTAGTAGTTGCGCCAAAGCTGGGAGTCACTTACTTCGCCAAGAAGGGTGGGGGTGCATGGAAAATTGAGGCTGGGCAAACCAAGCAAATTTTTGGACCACCTAAAAACAGAACAACACGGATTTTGGCAACTGGCTTTTCCTACTCTGCTGCCCATCGCGCGGAGCAGATTGAGTTTTTAGGGGCACAGATACATAACTTTGTCGACGTTCGCCGATTGGGTTCAGCCGCGTTGGACGCTTGCCTGGTTGCCGACGGCACCGTTGACGCCTACTATGAGCTCCACACCAAGGAGTACGACTGGGCAGCTGGTTTACTGATAGCTGAAGAAGCTGGCCAAAGAGTTAAGCGTGCCAGTTTTGAAGGGGATCTAATTTGGGTGAACGCCTTTTAGTTTTGGGATGCCTCTAGCTTTTGCCAAGAGAGCTTAGGCACGTGAACCAGGTTCAAAGAACCTTCTAGCTCGACGGTTATGTCTGCCTCTTGGTCTCGCATATTTGCAACCAGAATCTGCGTACTGTTTCTGGCCTTGGATCCGATAGCCCAAATTAAGCCGTCTGGGGATGAGCCGGACAACAGCGGACCTCCCTGAAGCCTCTTGAGGGCCGTAATTGCCTCCTTTACTGGATAAGGTCTACCGGCAGCCGATTCAATACCCCTTGGCCCCCACTGTTCAAAAAAAGTGATGCTTGCTACACCAGAAACTGCAGTGGCGGCGGCGCTAGCTATCGTCCAAGCAGCCAGCTGCTCACTGGCCTGTCGATCGTCATCCAAGCCGTGCCAGTGCGCTCCATAGCCAAGAGAGAGGTCTCCGACGACAGGAAGTTCAGGTTCGGCGGTAGAAACGTTATTGAACCTAGGCCTCAAGGTTATCGGCCCCACATGCACCGGCTTACCGCTCGCAATTTCAACAGCCTGAATAGTCACCAGACGCTGCATTGCGAGCGACTCCACACACTGCTCCGTGCTTAGCGCATGAAACATCGGAGTAATGCTGAATGTGACGCCTTGAATGCCCATGGGAAGCGCATCTTGATTTCGATTGAGTTCAGTGAAGTGCGACCTGGCTCCTCCCACGATTGGAACTTCGAGAGAATGAGAATTTAAGGCTTGCATCAAAGCACTGGTAGTTGCGTCAGTGGAAACATGGAGCGAGTTATCGTAAATCGCAACGCGAGCGATGTTCAGCGGTTTTATCGCACTAACAAACTCAGCCAGATCAGCCGCAGTTACACCTGACCGACAATGGACCCTGAGGTCTAGCTCGCTGCAAACGCCGGCCGCGCGGTCCAGTGCCGCCTGCCAGTTCGCAGCTTCAAGATCAACTTCAGCCATTAGAAGTCCAGGCCAGTGCTCGTCATTGCCAACTGGCCTGCCTGTTTTCCTGAGCTCCGTGTCCGGCGCCGAAGAAGCTCCTAGCCCAATTGCAGGAAACTCGGCAACCGGGTGGAGCTCAAGCAGGTTCGTTGGCGAATCTGACTCAGGATCAACCTCTGCTCCACTGTCTGTTATCAAAATTTTGAGTCTTTGCCGGATTGTTTCACCAGCACCGATCTTGAATGGAAAAGGCAAGCTGAGCGGCCGACTATAGGTTTTATATGAGGCGTCAGTCCAGTTTCGCTGATCCTCCATTTCAAAAACGTCGCCAGAGAAACTCATTTCCACGCCAAGCCCATTTGATGACCAAGTCAACGATGAGATATCCAAAGCAAGCTGATTCGGCCTGATTTCTTCGGGAAAAACAATGCGATCGAAACTGCCATTGGGGTGGCCGACTATTAGGGAGTAACCGCTAAGCGAAGGCGGGTGCAAAACATTCAACCCCACTCGATTGGCCATGAAGTTGTTCTGGCTAGTCATTACGACCTCAAATACTGCAATTTGGCCCAGGATGGTGAGAGTAACTACTCCTTGAAAGCGTGCATCGAATCCACTGGATTCAAGGTGAAGTTCAAGTTTGTCTTTGCCTTGCCTAATTTTTATAACGCCTAATTTGGGGGTATTCCAGTCTTTGTCCCTTATAAGGCATCGAGCTGACCTGAGGACAATATGACCCTTGAACCGAATGTCCGCTATTTCATCGTCTCGAACTTCAACTGACCACTTTCCTGAACTCCAAAAATAAGTCGGAGCGTGAGACTGATGCCAGCTTGAAGTCATTAAAGCGAAGTCATTCCACCATCGACGACGAACTGTGCTCCGGTGGCGAAGTCGGAATCATCGCTGGCCAGATAAACCATAATCCCCTCAACGTCCTTTGGCTGCCCCGCACGTCCAACTGGAATCCTGCCAATAATCGCTTCTCTTAGATCTGGGTCGGTTGAGATTGCCGAGACTAAAGCTGTCTCAGTAAATCCAGGAACCACGGTGTTTATGCGGATGTTTTGACCAGCGTAGGCGGCAGCGGCAGCTCTAACCATTCCGTGAATACCGGCCTTGGAGGCACTGTAGGCAGTGAAGGACTGCCCTTCACCGTTGATTGCGGTTGGACTACCGGTGACAATGATTGAGCCCCCGCCAGTTTCCAGCATCGATCGAACCGCGTGTTTCACGGTCAGGAACGTTCCGGTCAAATTGGTGTCAATTGTGCGCTTCCAAACCCCCAAATCTACGTCTGCAATTTTTGCATCCTGCCCAAAAAGTTGAACCCCAGCGTTTGCAACCACCACATCTGGCGCCCAGCCCATTCTGACCAAACCGGCGAACGACTTTTCAACCAAGCCCTCGTTTGAGATGTCCATAACCACCGCAATTGCGGTCGAAGCATATTGTTTGACCACCGCGTTGGCCGCCAAGGCATCGTAATCGGCAATGATTACCCTGGCGCCTTCGCTGAGGAACCGTTCGGCAACCGCTCTTCCAATACCCGAACCCGCTCCGGTAACGAGTGCGGTTTTGCCTTCTAGTCTGCTCATTGGCTACCTCTCAATTTTGTCTAGGTGCAACATTGCAGCCAGATTCTTGTCTAATTCGGAATCTTCGAACACTTTTTTCCAGTCGTCTCGAATTATCGTGTTTCGACCGTAGTCCATTGCAATCATGCAGGCGTCGCTAAATGGGTTATCCCCTCGAAGAGTATTGGCCAAGGCCACCTGTGTGTGTCCGAGCAAAATCGCCCTTGCAGCAGGCTCGGGGACACCCATTGTATTTACAGCTTCATCTAGTGACTCCTTAAGGAGTGCGCCGATCATGCATGCAATTGTCTCCACCAGCGTCGGCTCGAGTTGTGCCAACTGCTTGACGGTTACCCAGTGGACGTCAATAACGGGTGCAAATAGCGAACGAACAGTTGTCTCCACCATTTGCTGATCGAATGGGTCGGTAGATTCCAGTGCCGCGATTGCGTCCTGAGGCGCTGCGATCCCACCAAAGGTGTCAGCGTACTCCTCCGGTGTGGTCTTTTCTAGAAAAATAGACGGGTGGCAAGGGTGAGTGACGGCTTGAATGATGTCCGTCCTGGTTGCCAATAGCCCGGCGTATGCGGCAGCTGGATCAAGAGTTAGCGCAATGCCTCCGGCCTTCATTTCTGGGACAAGGGCCGTGGTTACGGCTTTTAGGGCAAGATCTGGAACTGCATAAACGACTATGTCCGCATCACTGACCGCAGCCTTAGGTTCAGAAAGTGCTCTGCCAGTACTGATCACACGCTGCTGACCCGCATCGGAGTTTTCAACGTACGAGACTTGATGTTTGGTCTTAACAAGATTGTTAGAGACTCGCATGCCCATTTTCCCGCCCGCACCGATAACTGCGATTTTGAGTGACTCTAGGTTTCTGTCCATTCGGTGCTCCTTAAATAGTTAATGCTGTCCTTTGTCCATTGCTTTTCTTTTGCAACTGTTGCTTCGATGCTGCCCTGCCATGAAATCCAGTGCTCTACTATTTCGTTTATGCCCCGGGTCCTGGGTTGCACAGTTGCAAGAAGGTGTTCGTAATCGTGTAGACCACTACCCATCTTCGCTCCGCTGAAACTGAAACCAACCCAGCCGTCTTGGCGGGCAAATTCAAAGTCCTTTACATGGATGCTTCGGGCCCAACTTGCAGCTATTTCAACGCAAGCCTTTGGGCTTTCTAGTCTTGCCACAACATTTGCAGGATCCAGGCAGATCCCGAGGTTTGGGCTGTCAACCGCACTCACAATTTCCACTAGATCGCCGGTAGAAATTTGTTCGTAGGTTTCGAGTGCCAGCACGACACCGGCATTTTCAAAGGCCCTGATTTCTTGCTTCAAACTATCAATTGCTTCTTTATTAGAAGGCTTGAATTCGTCGCTGAAAATCATACTGCGCACTAATTGTCCTTCAAACAGCTTCGCCAATTCAAGATACCGACTCAGCCTTGCAGGCTCTATGCCCTTTGTTCCAAGTTCAATTTTGAGACCGAGGCTCTTGGCCTTGGCGGCCGCCTGGGAAACTTCCAAGTCAGACATCTGCTCAAGCGGGGCAAAGTCACAAATTTGAAAAAGCCCAATTCCAAGGTTTGCAGTTTCCACAAACACTTCGTCCAGCGAGAGCGCGTTGACGTTGGCTGCAGATTGCTGCCAAAAAAATGAGTAGCTTCCGAGCCCGATCATGGGGACTATACGGTTGGGGTAGTTTCAGCCTGGAGGGCTTCCAGAGCCTCATCAAGTATTTTTACAATGTTGCCTGGGTCGTGCGCGAGTCTGCCCAGGAATAATCCAGACAGGCTGCCATGCAGTCTGGTCAGTAGTCCAGGTCCCGCACTTCCTCCATAAATAACACGGGAGCCCTCGAAGCGTTCGCTGGAATCCAAAAATTCGATTATTAGAGCGCAGACATCGATAATGTGGGACTCCGGAGCCGGCGAATCTGCTCCGATCGCCCAGACTGGCTCGTAGGCGACCACAAGTTCAATTTTGCCCTCGGTTGACACCGACCCGGCAGCTTGGATCTGATTAATGCACAGTTCGGCAGCCTCAGAGGCTGAGACGTCGTTCTGCTCGCCAACGCACAGCACTGGGATTAAATTATTACGAACAGCAGCCGCCAATTTTTCGGCCACATCGTGATCGGTTTCACCAAAGAGTTTGCGACGCTCAGCATGTCCAATTTCAACGTACTTGCAACCGAGCTCACTCAACATGGCACCGCTAACTTCACCGGTGAACGCGCCTTTGTCTTGATGGTAGAGATCCTGGGCCCCTAGCCCCACCTTGGTGCCGGCCAACATGCCCTCCACCAGCCCAAGAGTTGGCATGGACGGCAACACAAAAACTGACGCAAGGTTTCTTGACACAGCTGGGTGAACAGCAGCAATTTGAGCAACTCGTCTGCACCAATCCAGGGTCTCTTGGTGCCCGAAATACATTTTTAGGCTGACGCCTAGCATCACGGGAGTGGTTGGGATGGCTGCCGGCATAAGGTGACCTAGTCGCAGGTTCCGGTGGATTCGTACTTGCCGATAACCGCTACTTTTTCAGCGGACGCCGAGGTTTCGTCAAATTCGTAAGTGAGCCATTCTCTTGCCAAGCGGCGGGCAAGTTCAAGTCCGACTACTCGCTGTCCAAAGCACAAAACTTGAGCGTTATTGCTGAGAACAGCGCGTTCCACAGAGTAGGAATCGTGGGCGGTGACGGCGCGAATTCCGGGAACCTTGTTGGCTGCAATTGCAACCCCAAGTCCGGTTCCGCAAACTAGCAGGGCTCGATCTGACGTGCCGGCAGCAACCAGCTCCGCAGCCGCAATGGCTATTCTGGGGTAGGCCGTGTGGCCGTCGCCATCAACACCAATATCGACGACCGCCTCTACACCCGGATTTGCCTCAAGGTCTTTTTTCAAAGTTTCCTTGTATTCATACCCTGCTTCGTCTGAACCGATCACAATTCTCATTTTTTTACTCATTAGCTAGCCCAAGTTCCTTCCATGGCTTCGATAATCATTGCCATTGATAGAGCACCTGGGTCTACAACTCCAAGGCTCTTTTCAGCGTGCGGTCGTGCACGGCCAATTTTGGGCAGTAATTCTCTTGTCCTTTCAGCCGCAGTCAAAGCCACTTGGACACCAATGGCCCAACTTTCTGCAAATGTCTTGCCTGCCTCCACGGAAGTTGCAAATGATTTGGAGAACGGCTCCAGTGTGTCAACCAGAGTTTTGTCACCCAGCTGAGCCTTGCCGAAGTTTTGAACGTTTTCCAGTGCTTTTTGGAGGCCAAGGGCAACCTGCCCGCCCGTGATAGCACTTTCGTTGTCCAGCTCAGAAGCGACGGAAGAAATAATCACACCCCAGATCACACCCGAAGTCCCGCCCGCTTCATCTGACCAAGAATCTGCAGCCGCGTTTAACGTTGCGGCGGCTCCCGCACCGCTTTGAACTGCGGCTCTGGCCGCGTCAAATGCCGCGGTTACTCCACGCTGCATACCAATGCCATGGTCCCCGTCACCCGCAATAGCGTCTAGCCGTCCCAGTTCCTCGAATTGGTTCTCGATTACGCTCTTTGCTGCCTCGAAGGCTAAAAGTACCCTTCTGCTCTCGCCAACCGAAACTTCAGTGCCCTTGGTTAGCACCTCGGCGGTCTGGGTTGGATCAAAGAACCCCTGGCTATCTTCACTGCCCGCCACAACTACCCCCTTACGGTAAGCAGGTGCACTGACCGGTGCAGTCCAAGACTCTTCAAGTTGAGAATCCAGCCAGCACAAGGTTAGCGAGACTCCGGCCATGTCAAAACTGGTTACCAGTTCGCCCACTTCTGGCTCAATAATTTCAATGCTGGTTGCCAGGAGAATCTCATTGACCTTTCGATACAAAACAAACAACTCTTCGTACTTAACCGATCCCAGGCCAGACAGAATGAGCGCTGCTCTTGAGCTCTTTGGAATAACCCCGGCTGGCAAATCGCCCAGAATTTTCTCAACCAGAATTTCAGCGAGCTCGTCTGCGCTTGGTCTAGGCAGGGAGTAAAGGCCTGGCTCACCGTGAATACCCATGCCGACTTCCATCAGCCCATCTTCGACGGTGAATAATGGTTCGGGCGCTCCCGGCAAAATGCAGCCGGAGAAAGCGACCCCTATTGTGCGGGTGCGATTATTTGCGTGAGCTGCAAAATCTGTTACTTCTTTTAGAGTTTTTCCTTGCTCCGCTGCCCAGCTAGCGGCCTTAAAAACTATTAAGTCGCCGGCAATACCGCGACGCTTGTGGATCTCCTCTGTTGATGCGGATGCTATGTCATCTGTGACAGCAACTGTGTCCACGTCAAAACCTTCGGAACGCAGTCGCTCCTGGGCCTGATCAAAGTTGAGAACATCTCCAGCGTAGTTTCCGTAGCAAAACAGAATTCCACCGGAATTACTCGCTGCTTTGGCAACGCTATAAATCTGTTGGGTTGAGGGAGAAGCAAAAACATTTCCCAGTGCCGCACCATGTGCCAAACCTTTACCGACAAGTCCACCAAAGGCCGGATAGTGACCCGAACCGCCACCGATTACTACGGCTACTTGACCCGAAACCGGGCGCGTTTTTCGAACTACTCCGCCTCGAACCGAGGTCACCCACGAAGCAAATGCCAGTGCAAATCCTTCGTGCGATTCAGCTGCAAAGTCTTTGGGGTCGTTGTGTAGGTAAGTCATTTTCTTTCGGTTTCTTTGAAAAGGAAGTTGGGCCGCTGCCGTAAAGCAACGGCCCAACTGCATTTTTATGGGGTCGAGCTAATTAGCCCTCAAGCGCCCATGATGTGTACGTTGAGACGTTTTCTGGGGTGATTACAACACAGTCAACAGTCTGCTTCTCATCCGGAACACCAGTCTCGCCAGTGGTTAGGTATGAGTGAGCCTGAGCAATGGCCATTTTTGCCAAGTTAGCGATCGGCTGCAGGACGGTGTAAGCCATCTTGCCGTTAGCGACTGTTGCAGCAGCATCGCTGTTGCCGTCGAAGCCGCCAACTACAACGTCAGTACGGCCAGCAGCCTCGAGTGCAGCGATTGCACCAAGGGCCATCTCGTCGTTACCAGCGATAACACCAGTTAGGTCCGGGTGAGCCTGAAGGAGTGAGTCCATCTTGTCCTTACCGGTTGCACGGTCCCAGTTAGCTACTTCCATGCCAACGTTGGTCATGTCTGGGTACTGAGAAAGAACGGACTTGTAGCCCTCTGAACGAACGCCAGCGTTATTGTCAGTTGGGTTACCGAATAGTTCTACGTATTCACCCGTCTGGCCCATTGCCTCAGCGAATAGCTCGGCACCAAGTGCTGCACCCTGAGCGTTGTTTGAAACGATCTGGGACTTTGCGATGCCGGTCTTGTTGATCTCAGCGTTAACTAGGAATACAGGAATACCCGCATCGGTCGCGCGCTGAACTGCACCGATTGACTCGTCCGCACCAGCTGGGTCAAGAATGATAGCAACCGCACCCGACGCAATGGCCGTGTCCATTAGCTGGTTCTGAGCAACTGGGTCGTTCTTGTGGTCTGCAACTGTGGTGGTGTATCCGAGTGCTTCGGCCTCTGCCTTAGCAGTGTCTGCCTCTGCAGCCCAGAAAGGGTTCGCCTGGTCAACGGTGATGATGGCAATCAAGCCACCCTCTTCAACAACCGCTGGGGCTGCTGCGGTGGGTGTTGTTGCTTCTTCTTCTGCGGGCGCACAAGCTGTAAGTGACACAGCAAGGATTGACGCACCAGCAATTGCTAGCATTTTCTTCAGCATGTCGTACCTTTCATTGATTATTTTGTTCCAAACAGTTGGCTGTCAGGAATTTCCGTTAGCATCTCCGCTTTTGAAGGCACTCCCGAATTTTTTTGGTTTGTCTGGGTCTTTTTTCTTGGTGACTTTCGTTCTTTGTTGCGCCTGGTCAATGGCAACGGCAAGGATGATCACCGTGCCCTTAATCACCATCTTCCAGAACTCTGATACGCCTACAATCACTAGGCCGTCGGCCAGGAAGCCAATTACGAACGCACCGAGAATTGTGCCTCGAACGTTTCCGCGACCACCGGATAGCGCTGCTCCACCGATCACAACGGCGGCGATGGCGTTTAGCTCAAATGTTTCACCGGTCTGCGGTGTCGCAGCGGTAAGCTCTGAGGCCAAAATAACTCCAACTAGACCAGAACAGAATCCAGAAATGACGTAGGTGGTTCGCTTGATCCTACCCACCGGAACTCCTGCTAGGCCGGCGGCCCTCTCATTGCCGCCGACCGCATAAAGGCGGCGACCAAATGCTGTTCGAGTTAAGATCAGTGAGGCAAGTAGGGCCATCAAAATCATGAACCAAACTCCCGGAGCCACCCCTAAGAAGGAGTCCTGCCCAAGGATGCTGAACCCGGTGTTACCAAGAGCAGGGTCACCCTGCAGCTTCGGAAATGTTTTTCCGTCGGCAATTAGAAGTGCTGTACCTCGAGCTACGTAGAGCATTCCGAGGGTCGCGATAAATGGAGCAACCCTTAGTTTTGTAATTAGAAACCCATTTAGCCAGCCCACCAGCGAACCGACTGCAAGAGCAATCACAACAACTGCCCAAAGCGGTGGGTAGGCAACCACTTCTGTGCCAGGAACCGGCACACCGCGAACAAGGAATCCAGCAACCACACCAGACAGCGCGACGATCGAACCGACCGACAAGTCAATTCCGCCCTTGAGGATAACCATGAGCAGTCCAAGCGCCAGAAGCGCATTGATGGCTACGTGCTTGGTCATAATCAGAAGGTTGTCAACCGTTAGGTAGTTTGGGGAAAGCGAAGCAAAGATAGCGATAATCAGAAGCAAAGCAATGAATGCTCGGCCATCGATCAGGATTTGGCCAATGCCCTTTTCGCGCATCGCCTGCAGCCGATCGGTTACTCGATTGATTGGAGTTGACATGATTTACTTTCCTCCGGCTTTAGTGGTTTCTTCGTTTGCGGCAGCCATTACTTGCTCGCGTTTAGCTTCTTGGGGATCAAATTCTGCAACAAACTTTCCCCGCCGCATGACAATGATTCGTGTCGCTGAGTGAAGGGCTTCGCCGATTTCAGAGGTAGCAAACAAAACTGCTTGGCCCTGCTTAGCCTGTTCGACCAAGAGAGCAAACACCTCCGCCTTAGCCCCCACGTCAATTCCGCGAGTTGGCTCATCCAGCAAAATAGCCTTTGGCTTAGTCATGAGAATTTTTCCTATGACAACTTTTTGTTGGTTGCCACCTGACAGCGAAGTGATTAGGGCCTCGGGACCGGAGGTTTTCACTCTCACGTCCGAAATTCTCTGTATAACCTCTTTGCCCTCTGCTTCGCGATGAATAAACATGCGCTTCAGCAATTTTCCGAGGTGGGCCAAAGATAGGTTCTCCCCGACCGTCATGGTCTGCACTAGTCCATCGCGCTGCCTGTCTTCGGGGACCAGCGCAAGGCCCGTTTCGATGCGAGCAGCAATGCTTTTGTTTTTTTGGTCAACTCCTTCGACCTGAACTGTTCCGCTAACCGGTGGCAGCCTTCCAGCCAAGGACTCAAGTAGTTCGGTTCTACCGGCACCCATTTGTCCAAAAATACAAACGACTTCTCCGGCGTGAACTTTAAGGGATACTCCGTCTACAGCCATACGGTTTGGGTTCGTGGGATCGGCAACGGTGTAGTTGTCAACCTCAAGAATTGGAATGCCGGTTTCGCCAATACTTAGGTGGGCTTCGAGGTCGGCTTCGCGGCCCACCATTTTACTAACGACCCAGTTCAGGTCAATCTCTTTGGCTTCCTCGCTGGCGACCATTTCACCGTCACGAAAAACCACGCAGTAGTCGGAAACGTGAATGGCCTCTTCCAGGTGGTGCGAAATGTACACGATTGCAACGTCCCGGGCCTTCAGTTCTTCAATGACCTTGAACAGAACGTCAACTTCAGTTGCGCTGAGCGCACTGGTTGGTTCGTCCATAATCAAAATGCTGGCGTCCAAGACGAGTGCTCTTGCAATCTCAACAATTTGCTGCTGGCCGAGTCGAAGATCATTTACCATCGTCTCCGGAGAAATTGGCTCCTCAAGACGCTCCATCACTGCAATGGTTGCCTTGCGCTCAGCCTCGAAGTTGACTCCCAGGCTGCCCATGATTTCGCGGCCCATGAAAATGTTGTCCCGCACCGGAAGATTTGGGGCGAGGTTTAGCTCCTGGTGGATGATTGCAATGCCCTTGGCAACCGCGTCTGAGGTTGAGGCAAAGGTCACAAGCTCACCGTTGAGCTCAATGGTCCCGCTGGTTGGCTGCTCAACCCCGGAAAGGATCTTCATCAGAGTTGATTTGCCCGCTCCATTTTCACCAAACAAAGTCGTCACCTTGCCGGCGCGGATGTCGAAGTCAACGCCCTTTAAGGCCTTTGTAACGCCGTACTCCTTTGTGACGCCTCGAGCCTTCAGTACTATCCGACCCGAGGGCATCAGTTGACTACTTCAAGAGAAATTGGCACGATCATGAATTGCGAAGGATTGAACAAGGAAAAGGCTCCAATGATGTTCAGCGTTTTTCCGGTCAATGTTGTTTTGTCAACGGTCGAAAGAACGCCCTCTCGAACTTTGTCGTTAAACTTGGTCCCAATGTCCTGGTAGGCCAATTGATTTTCAAAATCGCCAAACCTCACCTGCCCAGTAACGTCCCTCAATGCTGTGCCGTTTAGCGCTGGACCGATCTGCAAATACACAGTGGTGCTAACGCCCTCAATTTCAAGAACAAGCACGTCGCCCTTCAGCTCTCCGGCTACCGCGGTGAACTTTGTTGGCACTGAGTATGCGGCGTTATCGCCGTCTCGGTTTCCATACATGTCTCCAGCAGCATCCGGGTCGGCAATAATCGCAGCGTCAAGTTCTGCAAGATCAACCGCGTTCGCCTCGATGTAGGGAACGATTTTGGACTCGTAGTTCAGGTCGGCATAGGCCGCAGAGTCCACCTTCGCCTTAACGCCTTTTTCCAGCAGTGTTACATCGGCTCCGGTTACGTAAGTGGTGCTAAGGCCGATTGTAAGGACGGCAACTGCAAGAAGGGCCGAGGGAATAAATCGTTTTAGTTTCATAGTCATTTCGTCTAGCGTCAAAGAAGCCTGATTTTGGTATTTAGAGAAGAGTTCCAGATTCAGCTGAACCTGGGCGAATTTGCAACTTGCGACCTGTGCCAGCTCGGAACATGTCCATGGCTCCTGAGTACTCATCAAGTGAGAAGTAGTGGCTGATCATTGGAGTGGCTTTTAGGGCACCCGCCTCAAATAGGTCGACCGCGCGGTCAAACGAGGAAAGCGAAGCCATGGTTCCAGTAATCGTGATTTCGTCGCGGTAAACCCGAAACGGTGAGTAGTTAGCCGTCTTGTCAGCGGCGGCGACTCCAAAGTGAAGGAATGTTCCTCCTGGCTTTACGCGAGTTAGGCCGTCTTCAATTGCAGGGATGACTCCGGTGCAGTCAATGACTACATCCCACTTGTCTCGGTCTGCATCTTGAGCGCTACCAAGACGAGTTTCAATCCCTACATCCCGCGCTACGTCTAGCCGCGATGGGTTTGTGTCAACGATTGTGACAGATACCGCTCCAGCACGAGGTGCAAGCTGCGCCATCATTATGCCCATTGTTCCGGCACCGTAGACCAAGAAGTGCTTACCCAGGTCCCTAGGGATTTGATCGTAACCGCGCACTGCGCAGGCTAGAGGCTCAATTAGAGCAGCGTGGTTCAAGTCGACTGAACCTGAAAGCTTGTAGCAATTGGCCGCGGGGGCTTTCATGAAATCCGCCGAGCCCCCGTCGTTGCCGACAACCCCCATGCCCTCCCACTTGCGGCAGAGGTTTGAGCGCCCGTTGCGACAAAATTCACACTCCATGCAGGTGAGGGTGTTGTTGACGGTAACCTTGTCACCCTTGAAAAAGCCTTTTACTTCTTTGCCAACCTCAACCACAATTCCAGAGACTTCGTGGCCCGGAATTATTGGAAAGGTTGCTCCTTCGAATTCACCATCGATTAGGTGAACATCGGTTCCACAAATACCTACTGCTGCTACCTCAATGATGAGGTCTTCAGGACCAGGAGTTGGATCTGGAAGAGTTTGGACGCTTAATTTACCAGCTTGCTCAAAAACAACTGCACGCATCTTTACGATCTCCTTCAGGTCTTGGAAAAGTGAGCCACGAGGCTCAGTTTGTTCAGTATGAGTGGCGATGCGAACAAAATGTGAGCTTTCAGCCTTATGTTATTTTATTGTTACAAACATGACTAATTTGGAGCTTTGTGTGTGAGAACTAACATTACTCATGAGAACTAATATTTTTACCCCTGAGTTAACGCTAATTGGAAGCAATAACCACATCAATGCCCTGAGAGGTCATTTTTTCGATGTCTTCGGACCTAGTTTTAGCGTCAACAATGACATGATCAAACTCATCAAGGCGGGCTAGGGCATGGAGAGCCCGGCGGTCAAACTTAGTGTGATCAACCAGCAATACCCGCTTAGCCGCTACTTCGAACATGGCACGCTTCGTCGCCACGGACTCCTCGGACTGATGGAAACACATGCCGTCCATAACCGCCGCAGTTGACATGAACAGCACATCTGCGCGGAGGCGTTGAATCGATTCGGTTGTAGTGCTGCCCATAAACGCTGAGCACCAATTGTGAAAAGTTCCGCCAAGTGCAATCAGTTGCACACCTCTGACACCGTTTAGCTCGTTCATCAGGGTTAGGACATTGGTGATCACGGTTACCGGGCTCTTGGCAGAAAGGAGGTCTCCCATCTGCATCACGGTCGTTGAGTCGTCTAAGAGCACCGACTGCCCGGGCTCAATAAATTCCATTGCCGCTCTGGCAATGGAAGCCTTTGCAGGCGTCTGCTGCCCAAGTCGATAAACGTCAGAGGATTCCACCAAAGTTGAGGACTGAGCCGTTGCCAAGCCTCTGCTCTTGCGCAGTAAGCCTCTGTCCTGAAGGTCGTCCAGGTCGCGGTGAATGGTCATCAGCGATGTGCCAAATTGCTCTGCCAACGCTTCAATGCGAATGGAGCCCTCAGCCAGCACAGACTCGGCAATCGACCGTTGCCGGACACGCTGCTTGCTAAGGTTGGGGTCTGGTTCTCGCGCCAAATAATCCATGTTCAGTCCTTAAGTGAAAATCATGAGAAAGTTTAACATTAAATTGTTAGATTTAGCCAGACATCCAAATAGTCATAACATTTTAGAGAAGACGTGAAAGACTGAACCAAAGAAAGAGGCTCTGATGAAGAAGTCCGGTATTCTCAACCCCGCATTAGCTCACGCAATTGCCACCTTGGGACACACAGACCTTATTTGCATAGCCGATGCCGGCCTGCCAATACCGGATTCAGTGGAGCGTATCGACTTGACCTTGGTTCTTGGGGTTCCTGCAATTGCGGATGTCCTCAAGGCCCTAGAAACCGAATGCGTATTTCAGAAAAAGATTTTTGCTGAAGAGGCTCAAGCCAAGAACAAACAGTTTGTGGCTGAGCTCGATAGCCTCTGGCCCGATGTCACAAGCCAAGAAGTTTCCCACGAAGAATTCAAGAAGCTGGTTTCAAAGTGCCGCTTTGTAATAAGAACCGGCGAATTCAAGCCCTACGCAAACGTAATCTTGGAATCAAACGTTCCGTTCTAGCCAAAAGAGTTCATAGCTAGCTTCGCGGTGGTTGAGCGCCAAAATGCAAAACCGCAGCCGTCCCAGCCAAAATACCGATTTCAACCGCTTCGCCAAGGGCGCTGCCCCGGCTGAGGGCTGCGGTCATTGCTCCAACAAAAGCATCTCCAGCGCCGGTTGTGTCAACGGCCTCAACTTTTTTAGCCTCAACATGCCTGACCTCGTTGCCGGCGCCTATCGAACTGTCGACATACACCGCCCCTTGGGAGCCGAGCGTGATCACGACTGACTTTGCCCGCTTGGCAAGGTCAACTGCCGCCACCAGTGCCTCGTGGGTGTTTGCGATTTCGCGCCCTAAAATAAAGGATGCTTCGTACTCATTCACCACGATTGGATCGCAGGCGGCAAGCATTTTGGTTGAGATCTCAGCAGCCGGGGCTAGGTTCAGGATGAACCTGCCAGTTGCCTCTTCAGTCACTTTTGCAGCATGCTCAACGGTCTCAATTGGAAGCTCAAGCTGAGCCAAAACAGTTGGGGGCGCGTCTTTAGCAAATTCTTTGATGAGCCGTTCGGCATCGTTGGCGCTGACCAGTGAGTTTGCTCCGGGAGTAACCACAATTAGATTCTCGCCGGAGCCTTCAACAAATATGAAGGCAGTTCCGGTTGCTCCATCTTTTTCCAAGACTCCAGCCGTGTCGACTCCGTAGCCCTTGAGGGAGTCCAGCGCCTGTTTTCCATAAGAGTCGTTGCCAACAGCGCTAATCATGACTGCTTTGGTATCGGCCGCTGCAACAGAAACTGCTTGGTTGCCGCCTTTGCCGCCGGGTAAGTAAAAAGCGTCGGTGCCGTGAACGGTTTCGCCTGGTTTCGGCAGGTTGCTCACACTCACGGTGCAATCAACGTTTATTGAACCGACCACTATGACGCTTTTTTGCAGGGCCATCATTAATCCCTTAGGTTTAGGTAAAACAATACTTCAGCAATTGTAGACTCAGGAGTTGTCCTATGAAAGCTTCATTCTTAGTTGAGCCAGGACTCATTGAGCTTAGAGACATTGAAGTCCCGACGCCCGATGACGATCAAGTCTTGGTTAAAGTTGCCGCAGTCGGAGTCTGTGGCAGCGATGTTCATTTTTATGCCCACGGCAATATCGGCACGATGGTCATGAGTGAGCCGTTTGTTTTGGGTCATGAGCTTTCCGGAACAATCACCGCAGCTGGCAAGGATGTTGACCCCTCCAGAATCGGTAATCGAGTTGCGATTGAGCCTCAGCGCCCTTGCCGAAGTTGCAAAGAGTGCAAAGCTGGCCGCTACAATCTGTGCCCAAACATTATTTTCTACGCTGTTCCTCACGTTAACGGGGCTTTCACCGAGTACGTGACCATTCAAAATGACTTTGCCTTCGACCTACCCGACACCGTGAGCTTCGAAGCAGGTGCACTTCTTGAACCGCTGTCGGTTGCGATCTGGAGCTGCCAGCGCGCAGAAATCTCTGTCGGTAGCCGCGTCTTGATAGCCGGAGCCGGGCCAATCGGCGTGATCGTTGCTCAAACCGCTCGTGCCTTCGGCGCAACCGAAATCATAATTACCGACACCGTTGAGTCCCGTCGGAACTTTGCCTTGAAGCACGGCGCCACCCGGGCCATTGACCCAACCACAGAACCTGTTGACCGTTTAGACGTGGATGTCTTCATTGATGCAACTGGGGTTAGTCGCGCAGTTTATGATGGCGTCAAAGCAGTGGGCCCTAATGGGCGAGTAATTCTGGTTGGCATGGGCGATGACGATGTTCTACTGCCGGTTGACCACATTCAGTCTCGTGAGATCTGGGTTTCAGGGATCTTTCGATACACAAACACCTGGCCGACCGCCATTGAACTAGTCGCCTCGGGCAAGGTTGACTTGGATTCTCTTGTCACCCATCGCTTCTCGCTAGATCAGGTTGAAGAGGCTCTTCAGGCTCCCAGGCTCCCGGGGGCCATGAAGCCCGTTGTTCTTCCAAATGGCTAAGGCTCGTCGGACCCCAAAGGGGTTGTAGAAAATGATGGTAAATTACTAGGGTGTTGAATACAAAAAAACTAGAGCCAAGTGGCGTGGACACCACCGATAATGCAAACACCGAGCCAGAAAAAGAACAGCCCTGGCAAGAACTCGGTCTGAAAAAAGACGAGTACGAAGAAATAAAAAAGATTCTTGGTCGCAGACCAACCTCCTCGGAGCTAGCAATGTATTCGGTTATGTGGTCCGAGCACTGCAGCTACAAATCTTCAAAGATTTACCTTCGCCAGTTTGGCGAAAAGGTCACCGATGAGATGAAGAAATACCTCATGGTTGGCATGGGCGAAAACGCCGGAGTAGTGGACATCGGCGAAGGCCTAGCTGTCACCTTCAAGGTTGAAAGCCATAACCACCCCAGCTACATCGAACCCTTCCAGGGTGCAGCAACCGGTGTTGGCGGAATTGTTCGTGACATCTTGTCAATGGGCGCAAGACCAATTGCTGTCATGGACCAACTTCGCTTCGGTGCCCCTACTCACCCAGACACTGCCCGCGTTGTCCACGGCGTAGTAGATGGCATTAGCTTCTACGGCAACTGCCTAGGACTACCAAACATCGGTGGCGAAACAGTCTTTGACTCCGTCTACCAGGGCAACCCTCTTGTGAACGCGCTGTCCATTGGCTCCATGAAGCACGAAGACCTCAAACTTGCCAAGGCCTCACACCCGGGCGACCTAGTTATTCTTTTCGGAGCCAGAACCGGCGCCGATGGAATCGGCGGCGTATCGGTTCTAGCCTCAGAAACCTTTGAGTCGACTGGCCCGACCAAACGCCCAGCAGTTCAGGTCGGTGACCCATTTGCAGAAAAAGTACTGATTGAGTGCTGCCTTGAGCTGTTTCACGCAGGTGTAGTCGCAGGTATTCAAGACCTAGGTGGTGCTGGAATCTCCTGCGCAACGTCAGAACTTGCCTCAAACGGTGGCAAGGGCATGCGAGTTCAGCTAAAGAACGTGTTGCTGCGCGATGAGTCACTGACCCCAGAAGAGATTCTGATGTCAGAATCCCAAGAGCGCATGTGTGCAGTGGTACCAAAGAAGAAACTAAAAGAATTCGAAAAGATTGTCCAGAAGTGGGAAGTGGAGTACTCAGTACTCGGAGACGTAATCGACGAAGACCGGCTGTATATCAACTGGGGTCACGAAGAAATCGTCAATGTGCCACCAAGGACCGTCGCCCACGATGGCCCGGTCTATGAGCGGCCAGTTGCCTATCCCTCCTACCAAAACAAACTCAATGAAAACAACTCAGCAAAGCTTGCAAGACCCGCAAACGCAACGGAAGCAGCAACCCAGCTCATGCAGCTAATTGCAACCCCTAACCAAGCCGACAAGAGCTGGATCACAGCTCAATATGACAAGTACGTAGGCGGCAACACCGCACTTTCCATGCCGGATGATTCCGGCATGATTCGAGTCTCTGAAGAATCGGGTCTGGGTGTTGCGCTAGCAACAGATGCCAACGGCAAGTACGCCTACCTAAACCCCTACGAGGGTGCCAGGCTCGCCCTGGCCGAAGCCTATAGAAACGTTGCCGTCACCGGAGCAGTCCCAAGGGCAGTAACTAACTGCTTGAACTTTGGCTCTCCTGAAAACCCAGAAGTCATGTGGCAATTCGAAGAAGCAACCGCCGGCCTAGCCGACGCTTGTCTTGAACTTGGCATTCCAGTAACAGGCGGGAACGTCTCCTTCTACAACCAATCAGGTGATGCTGCCATCTACCCAACCCCAGTGGTCGGTGTCCTAGGTGTTATTGACGATGTCGCAAGAAGAATCCCTTCCGGTTGGCAGGATGATGGCAACAACATCTATCTTCTGGGAACTACCTATGACGAATTAGATGGCTCGGCCTGGGCCAAGGACATTCATGACCACCTAGGTGGTCAACCGCCAAAGGTGGATCTTGCAAAAGAGAAGCTCCTCGCAGAACTATTGCATGGTGCAAGCATTCAGGGCCTTATTGAATCTGCCCATGATCTTTCAGAGGGTGGCCTTGGCATCGCAGTGCTAGAAGCATCGCTTCGGTTCAACGTCGGTGCCAGGATCTGGCTCGGTGACATCCTTGACCGCGACGACATAGATCAAACAGCAGCTTTGTTCTCAGAGTCTCAGAGCAGGGTGCTAGTAACCGTTGGGCGAGAAGACGATGTGAAGTTCCAAGCTCTTTGCGAAGCAAGAGGTGTTCCTTGTCTTCGCATCGGTGTTACCGACGCAACCTCAGGGCTAGTTGAAATCAAAGACATTGCAGATCTCAAGCTTGACGATATTCGTCAAGGTTGGTCTGGTGTCATGGCGGAGCTGTTCGGGTAAGGCAGGTTATCGAGAGTTGCCGATCGATTTTGGGGCTGACCTTAGGTACAAAGATCAGCCTGCAGCGATGCTGAATTTCACCTTCACACCAAGCGCCTGAGCATAGGCCAAAATCGAGTCCACAGTTGGCGTGTAAGTTACCTTTTCAAACTGAGCAATAGCAGGCTGGGAGATGCCCAACCTTTCTCCAACGGCACGTTGAGTCAGCCCCATTGACATCCGGGCCTGCACTAGAGATTGATGGAAATCAATCCACGAGCCATAGTTCTCATATGCCAGCTGAGCATCTGGTGAAAGACGTTTCTTCATAAGCAATACATTATTCATATTTGTAGCTTTCTTCAAGGCAATTTTCATAACAGGTGAGTTTCGATAGACCCAAGCAATCAAGCGCTGTTGAGATCTGTCGGTTCTGCCGCATCCTACCCGGCACTAAAATAGAATCTTCGAGCTGAAATTGTATCTCCATATTGATACAATTTCATTATGAAGACCAATATGGCACTCAGAACACTGTCTGACGTCACGGGCTCGCAATGGGGCTTGGTGACAACTCAGCAGGCTGAGCAAATTGGTGTCTCGAGACTCGTGCTTTCAAGATTGCACCAACAAGGTCAACTGGAGCGGGTCCGCCAGGGCGTTTATCAGGACAGTGGTTCACCGAGCAGTTTTGTAACTGAACTACAGGCGCACTGGCTTAGTTTCAAGCCGGCGGTGCTAGCCGAAAAGAGACTGCGCAACCTGGAAGGTGAGGCTATAGTCGCCAGCACAACAGCCTCATGGCTAAGGCAAGAGGGGGACTTTCTCCCAGAACCTTTTAGTTTCTATTACCCCCAGAGAGTGCAGAAGGCTTCAACCGGAATCAAGGTAATAAAGGCTGAGGTGCCTGTCAGTGACGTTGAGATTGCTCACGGTCTTCCAACCACAACCAAAACCAGGACCCTTCTAGACCTATTCGGTCAAGGTCGCGACCTCGGGGGCATGCAATCAATAATCCAGGATGGTGGGATCAAAGAGCTGGATCTAGAAAGAATAAGAAGCGCAAGCAAGATCATTGCTGCCCGCTATGGTCTCCCCGCAAAAGCATTCGCCAAGCAACTCGAACAAATACTGCAATCAAGCTTGGTTGCAACAGTCGAACAACTAGGCCTAACAGGTAAGTTCCCCGCAATCGGCGAATGAGCAGTCAAGGCCAAAGAGGCTGCCGCTCCTAATTAGATCTTATAGACCGTCGTTTACTCAAGGATCCGATGACCAGAGTACGTCGCCGCAAGCTTATGGCTCAAGGAATCTTTGTTCACCTAAAATATTGCAACACGTAATGATTGATTTGGCTCTGCTACAACAAAAAATTAGTTGATTAGACGGTGATAGGTAAACCATTCGGTTCTTATGTAGCCATCGGAGATAGCCTCTCCGAAGGACTAGGCGACTTCACTTTTCATAACACCCG
>Ga0307934_1000638_pt1 | contig 24940 bp, 24 predicted proteins | sample OrgLakmetageno90_FD_201838 | JGI IMG/M metagenome (GOLD analysis project Ga0307934, IMG submission 201838) | Saline water microbial communities from Organic Lake, Antarctica - #90 | ecosystem: Environmental > Aquatic > Non-marine Saline and Alkaline > Saline | place: Antarctica: Organic Lake... | reverse complement strand
TTTTTCATTCATCAACCTGAAGTCTCGACTATTTAATCTTTAGGCCTCTAATCGTTGAACCCACTTTTCCAACGTTTCTTTCTTAGCTGCTAAATCACTGCCAATAATTTCGGCTCTTTTCACTTGCCAAAACTTCGGCATCGCCCATTTTCCTTTTGCAAAAGAGTAGAGGTAGCTTAGTTCTATAAACTGAAGGATGGAGTTGATTTTCCAAAATATAGAAGCATCACTTAGAGTAAATCCAAACTTTTCAGCCGTTCTGGTATTAAAAAAGTAGCTGCATCCAACTATTTTAACGGCAGGCGATAGTTTTTTACTTTCAATTCTTTCTATGATGGTAAGCAGTGCTTTAATATAATGTGCAAGTAAAACTTTTTGGGCATGTGCCCCTCGGTCTTGCCATGTAAAGTTTATCAAATAATCAAATGTAAAAATGTTGTGCAGGTCATACTCCTTATCGTTTTGCACAATAGAAAGTACGTAGGGATTTAAGTATTTATAATAACCTATTAACCTGAAAAAAGGAACGCTAGCCAAATTTAAAATTGGAGCTAACAAAGGAACTACGATCAAGCCATAAGGTTTCAAAACCAGAGGTAAACACATGACTATACCTGCAACCATCATAATTAGTGCAATAATCCACTGAACCAGCTTTGGTAAATTATAAAACCCCTTCATTTATTTTATCTTATTATGAACGTCATTCTTCAATTTCAATCTCATAACTCGCACTAAACACTTTCCCCTTAGGTAAGGTAATCAACCCGTCCTTTTTTAAATAATCCCCATCCGTGTTTTCATGATCGGCAATTCCCAACCATGGCTCTATGCAAACAAATGGAGCATTGGGTTTTGCCCAAATGCCTAACGTTTTAAAATCAGAAAAACGAACGGTTACCACCTGATTTGATTTTCGGCTTTTTAAGCGAACCTGTTTAGATTTTAACGTTTTAAAAATCAACGCATCGTCTTTAAAAAGAGTAGGGGTTAGCTGCAGTGTGTTTGTGTTGTTCAACGTTAGTTGGCTGCGATCGGAAATCAGTCCACTTTCTGATAATAAAATCCTAGAAGCTTTTTCTATTTTCTCGAACTCTAAATAATAGTCTGAATATTCTTCTCCCGAATGAAGGGGACAATTAAACGCAGGGTGTGCTCCTAAAGAAAAGGATATCTCTTGATTGTCTAAATTTTCTATTTTATGTGAAACCATTAATCTGCTCCCAAGCAATTCAAAAGAAATGTGAAACCTGAATTTATAGGGAAACACAGCCAGCGTTTTTTCGGAATAGTTTAGCGACAAGTGCAGCTTCGTTTCTGTCTTTTTGATTACAACAAGATTTTTATTATGTCGAATAAAACCGTGTTTTGGAATAGCATACTCTTTCCCATTAATGGTGCACTTTCCATTTTTAAAGGAACCAATTGCCGGAAACAAGACAGGAGCGTGGCTTCCCCAAATAGCCGGATCAGCTTGCCACATGAATTCGGTATTGGTTGTTTTGGATTTTATACTTGCGATTTCAGCACCTGTGCTTAATACACTTACTTGCAGATGAGCATTAGAAATAGAGTACTTCATGTTTGGGTTTACTTTATTCTGGAAGTCGCCATTTTTTTAGTTTTAACACACAGTAAACTCTAGCGGTGGTGTACTGCTGATCGACTATTCCTTGTTGAATACGGACTCCAAAATTTGTTTTATCAGGATGGTTGCTTCCAACTCCAATGCGTGCCACCATAGGTCGATCTCCGGCATTTAAATAGCCAACATAACCGTTCAAAGATGCTTCGTAGGTTAGTTTTTTAGAATTTACATCCACTCCTAAACCATACATGAAAGCGTCGTTTTGGTAATTGTTTTCTAAATAGGTTTGGTACACGTAAAAGCCCGCTAAAGCATGTGGACGAATGGATTGAATCAAATCACCGTTAATCGTTATTTCTTTACTTGCAGAAAAGTCGAAAAAGTAGCCTGGAGTATTGGTAAATCTAGCGGCATCTAAATTGGCGCCGGATGCTGTTCTAAAATTAATCCCCAACACCATGTCGGGTAATTTATCGTGATCCTTCGTAATTTGAATGAAAGTAGCGATGTACAAATCGCCAACCGTAGAACCTTCGCTTACAAACTCTCGAGAAATTCGCTCATCTCTCGTTTGGTCATCCATTTTATAAAATTCAACAGGAACCATTTCTAGTTGAAATCCAACGCGGTTAGTAAATAGAGGTAGGTAAAAGGAACTGAATAAGTTTTGAGTATTGTCGCCATCTGAAAAATGACCTTCTCCTGCTAGTTTTAACTGAGTTTGGGTAGGTAATATTCCTTTTTTAGAGTCTGGAACGGGCAGGGCGTTTGGTCCCATGAATTTGGAGGTGAGCTTTGTGTAAGCTGTCCAATGTCGAACTCCGTCCCAATCGTGTTTTTCATTCCACCACGTAAAATCTTGCGCACTAACCTTGATACCTATTAAAGCGATTAAAACAACTAGAAGCGTCCTTTTTTTCATCGTTTTCAAAATTCGTCATTAATGAGGACATTTCTCCTATTGGGTTTGAGCCAAAAAAAAGGCTACTTAAAAAGCAGCCTCCTAACGAAATAGATTGGTTAATAATACTCTTTTACGGCAATAGAACTTCGTCTACAGCATGAATTACTCCATTTGTTCCTTGAACATCCGTAACAATAATGTTTACATTTCTTTGTGCCATGCTTCGAGTCTGAAGCTGCGCGCCACTAGATAAGTCCACTTGTAGGGTCAAATTATTCAAGGTAGTTAAATTTTGATTCTGCCTTAGGGTTACTGCTCTAGCGTTGGCACCCGATATAACATGGTATTCTAAAACTGATTTTAAGGTCGATCTAGGGATATCTCTAACACTATTCCAAGTAGTATCTGAGTCTAATAAACGTTGAAATGCTGCATTGGTTGGAGCAAAAACAGTAAATGGACCTGCTCCAGAAAGTGCACCAGTTAACGTGTCGCCAAATACGCTTAAAGCAGTTACCAATGAGGTAAATCGTTCGTCGTCTAAAGCAATTTGAACAATGTTTTGTGGCATTAAAACTTCGTTAATTACATGAATCACCCCATTAGTTGCTTCTAGGTTGGCTACAGTAATATTTGCAGAGTTATTTAAGGTTGCTCCACGAGTTATATCTACTTCTAAAACAGTCCTTTCCTTAGATGCTGTTCCTTGTGTATTTAATGTAACTCCATAGGTATCGTCTGTTAGGTCAGTTGACATAACTTTTGAACTTAAAACGTGATAATAAAGTAAGTTAGTTAACGCAGTAACGTTAATGTCCGAAATTCTATTCCATGTAGAATCGCTCGCAAGTACATCCACGAAAGCCTGATTGTTCGGAGCGAACACGGTGAATGCTCCTGGTCCTTCAAAAATTGGATTTAAGTTGGCCACATCCAGTGCAACTGCCATGCTATCCGTTCTAGAATCAGCAATTGCTATTTCTGCAATGCTTCTAGAGGGAGCAGTTGGAGGGATAATTGAATTCCCTTGGTTTATTGGTTCATCATCTTCACAGGCATAAAATCCAAGCATCAGTGAAGTTGCTAAAAATATCAAACCTAAACTTTTCAATTTTTTCATATCCTTTAATTCTTTGCGCACTGTGAATACGCCACAATTCTTCTTTTGTTCATTAAATGGCGACCTATAACACGATTTTAACGAAGATTTAAGTCTCCTTTTACCTCCCCAAACTGACTAATTAACTAAGGATTTTGGGTGAATTAAAAGTAAACAAGATTTTCAAAAGTAAGCTTATGCCTTCGAGTAAAATCAAGCACCATAAATTTCTTACCATCTATATATCGCAACTGAAATTTATCTGCTGTTTTTTTGTGTTTTTCACTATCGTTTGTAGTGTTCAATTTTGTTTTAAAGTATAGAGTTTGATGGGAAATGAAATATATTGATTTAGCGCGTTTATTGCCTTCAAAAAAGGATCTATGAATTATACCAATTCAGTTTTTCATTACCAAATGAATATAAAAGCAATAATTTTAAAATCTAGAATCAGTATTACTCGGTTCTTTAAGGTTAAATGGTAATTTTTGAAACGCTCTCGGCAGGTACTTTATTAAATCTCGAGCAAGTAAAGATTCCTGCCCTAATTTCCTTATCGCTAAGTCTCCTGATAACCCATGCAAATAAACACCCAAAAACACTGCTGCTTGTGACGTGTACCCTTGCGCTAAAAGTCCAGTAATTATTCCGGTAAGCACATCTCCACTGCCGGCAGTAGCCATTCCAGGGTTTCCGGTAGAGTTGAAATAGCAATCTCCCTCGGGTGTTGCAATGCAACTGTGAGCGCCCTTCAATACAATAAAACAACCTAGACTTATTGCTTTTTCCCGTTGAAGTTTATTTCTTTCAAAATCGTTCGAAGTTGTTCCAAATAGCCGCTCGAACTCTTTAGGGTGCGGCGTTAAAACAGAGTTTTTAGGCAATTCACTTAATATTGATTTGTTGATGGCAATACAATTTAATGCATCTGCATCCAAAACTAGTGGCATAGTAGCGTTTTCAATTAAATCAAATACCACTTCTTGTGTCTCACTTTTAGTGCCAATTCCACAACCAATCCCGGCAACAGTATACCCATCGGTTTTTGGTAAGCTAGTAATATAATTCTCATTTTTATCTGTAAGCACCATTGCCTCAGGAACCGATGTTTGTAAAATAGTGTAACCACAAGATGGGGTGTAAACTGTTACCAATCCACACCCAGCTCTTAAGCAAGCAAGAGTGGAAAGCATTGCAGCTCCAATTTTTCCTTTTCCTCCCATGAGCAATAATGCATGCCCAAAGTTTCCTTTGTGGTCAAACTTGTCTCTTATTTTATAAAGGGATGAAGCAATTTTTTCAGTTAAAAGAAAGTTATCCGTTTTTTCATGGAGGTAATATTCTTCTGAGAGTCCAATGCTCTTTACTATCCAAGTCCCAACAAAGGATTGATTTTCCGGGAATAGAAAAGCTAACTTGGGTTGTTGAAAAGAGAAGGTATAATCTGCCTGAAATATTACCCCACTAGAAGAAGTATCTCCTTGTAATCCGGATGGGATGTCAATAGCTACACGAGTTACCTTCAAATGATTTAAGGCAACAACCACCTTTTTAAAGAAGCCTCTTAGCTCGCCCTTAAGTCCTGTTCCAAAAAGCGCATCTACAACGATAGATGAATCTTCGATATTTGGCAAGGATTTTAAGTTTGCCATGGAACATATTTTTAGATTATACCTGTTTTGAAGAAGTTCAAGGTTGGTTGAATTATCTTTTGATCTTTTTTCCGGCTGCGCCTCAATTACTACGGTAACCTTATATGCTGCTTGAAGTAAAAGCCTACTTATGGCTAAACCGTCACCTCCATTATTACCATTGCCACAAAAGACATAAATGGGATTAGTCTTATCGGGAAATTGCTTTGTAAACCAATTAGTAAACGTGAGGGAAGCATTCTCCATCAACTCCAGCGAACTTATTGGTTTGTTTTTAATGGTATAATCGTCCCATGTTTTAATTTGCTTGGTATGGAATATCTTCATGTCTGTAGCATTTTATAATTCAAAAAGTAGAACTTTCAAATAGAGTAGGTCTTTACACTTTGTCTCGTGTGGTTATTATTTATATGTTATCGTAAAGTTAAAGCTTATCAGATACAGCGTTCTGTCAAAGGCTCATTTATTCCTCGAATCTGTTGGTCTAAAATTCATTTGGAGTAAAAGTATATCAACCTGTGCAGGGTAGCAAAATAGATGTTTTAGGCTAATCCCCTGAGAAGGTCAGTCAAATTTAGAATCTTTTGTATCTTCTTAACGAACACGGATTTTTATCATAATCCCTTAAAACAATAAAACTATTTATGGAAGTATTAGAGAAAACGAAAGCAAAAGAATCAAAAGAAAGAAGAGCCTTTATGAAATTGGGTTTCTCAGGTAAGGAGACAGATGGAGTAGTAGAAGCTTTGAATATTTTGTTATCGAATTATCAAGTACATTATCAAAAGTTAAGAGACTTTCATTGGAATGTGAAAGGACCAGATTTTTTTGACCTGCACGATCAATTTGAAGTAGAATACAATGCTGTTAAACTCAATATTGATGAGATAGCAGAGAGAATAAGGGTCTTCGGAAAAACACCAACAAGTACCCTATCCGAATATTTGAAACATTCTACAATTACCGAAGTAAAACGTGGTTTTGATGCAAATGAAATGGTAGCAGAAATACTAAGAGACTTCGAAAATTTGGTAAGCTTTATGTTTGATTCCATTGAAGAAGCAAATAAAGTAGGTGATACGTCGACGGCCGACTTAATTACCAAAATGATGAAACGAATGGAGAAACGTCACTGGATGTTTACTGCATTTAGTCAGAAAAACTAATCTATTATTTGACACTTGGAACATTGGAGTTCAAAGAAAATTTAATTGATTAGAAACGACTAAAATAACAGAATGGAAACGCAAGAAAAGAAAGTAAAAGTAAAAAAAGAAACAAAGCAAGAAATCGACAACATTTTTGCGACACTAGAGAAGTGGAAGGCGAAAAAAGATGAAGTGCAAAAAGAGTCGCAAGCAGAGTATGAAGCTAAAATCCAAGAATTAGAGTCTAAGAAAAAAGACTTGCAGTTACGCTATGATGAAATAGAAGGCGCCACAGAAGAAAAGTGGAATGAAATAAGTGAAGCGGTGAGCAAAAGTTCGGAAGATTTTAAAAAAGGGTTTTCAAAACTTCAAGAAGCAATTAGTTAACAACTAATTACTGAAAAGAAAAAGTGCGCTACTGGTGCGCTTTTTTTATACCCAATCGCAACCGATTATTCACTTAGTAAAATCGGTTACTTCCTAGAAAGTAAGGTATAAGCAGAAAAATAGTAAAGAAGAAATTAGATAATTTTTAATTCAAAAAACAAAACAATATGTCAAGTCCAGAACACAAAGCATTAATATGGAATTTAATAAAGAAAATAAAAGTCGGAATGCTAACGACGGTCAACAGCGATGAGAAAAAATCACTTCACGCCAGGCCCATGTCCTTGGTGCAAGAGGTTTACGATGGAACGCTGTACTTTTTTACCTCTAAAAGTTCAGGCAAAGTATACGAAGTAACCAATGATGACCAAGAAGTTTGCCTTACGTTTTCCGATCCTTCGGAACAAGTATTTGTATCGTTGTCGGGACATGCTAAGTTGACTCAAGATAAAGTGCTCATCCATAAATATTGGAGTAGTGGAGTAGCAGCCTGGTTTCCAAAAGGGATTGACGATCCGGATGTAGCGATTTTAGAAGTTAAAATTAACAAGGGAGAACACTGGAACGCAGACGAAAACAAAATCGTTCAGTTGTTTGAATTTGTAAAAGCAAAATTGACTGATGAAGTTCCTCAAGTGGGTGAACATGAAAAGTTCGCATCCTCTAAATAGACTTCAAGTGATAAGAAGTAATACCAAAAGGCAGCTTAATTAGCTGCCTTTTTTTGATTCGTAATTTATCTTTTTCACTAGTGCGAAAAGCCATTTTTTGAAAAATGTTGAAAGAAATGGGAAAAGAAAAGGATGAAACAAACTCCATCCTTTTCTTTTAAGTCATTTACAATTATATTTCGTTACTGAACGAAATAAATCATCTCTTGCGGGCTATTCATCCTAACAATTTTATCGCCCTTCATCACAATTGGTTTGATTAATTTATCAGGGTTGTTAATTAAAAAGGTGAGCCAGTCGTCTTCAGAAAATTGATCGGTTGGACCAAAATTTTCGGAGAACTATGAGTCATTTGTATTGATTAAGTCTCGGATGGAAATTCCCATTCTAGAAGCAAATTCTACCCATTGGGTTTTAGTCAGTTTATCCCGAGTTAAATCCACAACTCTTATGGGTAATTTCTCGACTTGAGCGTAGGCCAAAATTTGTTGACCTACGTGTTCTGTAGAATTATAAATGAGTGTTATTTCTTTATCCGTGTTAGCAAATGCCATAAATACCTTTTTTACACTAATATAAGAAAGCCATGCAATTTGATACATGATCTGAGGTACTTATCTGTTGTTGTAATTGAATTGAGCGGGACATAGTTTTAGCAATTAAGTATTCAGCCTTTATTTCCAGAAACTTCTAACCGTTTGGAAAGATACAATCTGATTTCAAGGAGTCATTAAACTAGTTAAACCAATTTAATGGTGTCCATATTTTCATTTTTATATTGCGAAAAAGAAACTCTCAAATTCACTTTAAGTTTTTCTGAACTATTTTTTAATTTGTGAACCGGAAAGAATAATTCAGTTTTAGAGAATTTAGTTGAATTTTGAGATTGCAATCTACTTGGTGTCTACTATTTAAACTTGTGAAGCAAGGTTAGTTTCTTATATAAATCTAGTTAGAGGTAATAGATAAGTGTTCTATTTTACGTCTTTTGCTTCTTTTTCTTTGCTGCAGGAAACAAGACGTTGTTTAAAATAAGACGGTAACCCGGAGAGTTCGGGTGAAGATTTAAGTCAGTAGGAGGGTCTCCTACATAGTGCTGGTAATCTTCCGGATCATGCCCACCATAAAAGGTCCAAGTTCCTTTGCCAAAAGAGCCGTGAATATAACGTGCAGAATTCAACGATTTATTCTCTCCTAAAATAAGTACATCTGACTTTACAAATCTCTTGTCATAGGCTGTTGTTTGGCCCATAAAACCGTCCACAATTTTGGTGTGATTTTGCGTCAGCATGGTAGGCACAGGATCCCATTTTGCGGAAAATTCAAACAAGGTAAATTTATCTCTATTCTCAGGTGTTTTCAGATGAAATGGCGTTGCATCTATGTTTGAAAACTCATATACATTCGGATTGGTAATTAAGGTAAAGTCTTGAAAAGCAAAGGTGTTGGCGTAGTTTAATTTTGAGTTGTAGTCTGGCGTGGTTCCGTCTCCATCAAACATGTTTTCGCAAATGTCTACGTCCATTGCTGCCAATGAAATGTCATAAGAATCTGTTCCCGAGCACATGGAAAACAAAAAGCCACCGCCGGCAGTAAATTTTTTAATCTCCAACGCCACACTTAATTTTAAATCAGAAACCTTGGTAAACCCTAGTTCCAACGCCATCTCTTCATTGTCTTTTACCTGTTGCTTGTACCATCCTGCGTTTTTGTAGTTGGCATAGAATCGCCCATATTGTCCGGTAAAATCTTCGTGGTGCAAGTGCAACCAATCGTAAAGGGGCAAGTTTCCTTGAATAATTTGTTTGTCGTAAATTACTTCGTAGGGTATTTCTGCATAGGTTAGCACTAAGGTCACTGCATCGTCCCAAGGTTGTTTGCCAGAAGGAGAGTAGACTGCCATTTTTGGTGGCTTAAGCAGCTTTACTACGTCCGTATTTTTTTCTGGGTTACCAATTTCCGAAAGGATAGCAGTGGATTTGGCATCTGGTATAATTTCGTAAGAAACACCACGAATGAGTAATTCATCTTGAATGGCTTTTGCACTTTTGAGCATAAATGATCCTCCGCGATAATTCAACAACCATTGTACTTCTACATTTCGCTCCAAGCACCAATAAGCAATTCCATAAGCCTTGAGGTGATTCTTTTGGCTTTCATCCATGGGAATGAGGAGGTAAGAAGCAAAACTGGAAATGCTAATGGTAAAAAGAAGGATTAAGAAGCTAATTTTTTTCATACAAGTAAAAGATAATTAGCTAAGTTAAGGAAAAGCTAAAAAGGAGTATCGCCATCATCGGTATAATCGTCATCCATTCTAGATTGCATCGTAATGCTACTTCCATTGTTTCCGGAATCGAATTCATCGTTTACCGGAAGTTCTCCAAAAGATTTATTATCGTCGTAGTCGAACTTCTCTAAGTCAGAGAATTTTGCAAGCTCTGAAGTAAATTTCAATTGTACATCTCCAACGGCACCATTTCTGTGTTTGGCAATAATAATGTTGGCCACTCCAATGGTGGAATTACCATCTTCGTCTTCGGTTAAACCATAATATTCAGGACGGTTAATGAACATTACCATATCCGCATCTTGCTCAATAGAACCCGATTCTCGTAAATCGGAAAGTTGAGGACGACGATCACCACCTCGAGATTCTACTGCTCTACTTAGCTGAGAAAGAGCAATAACAGGAATATTTAATTCTTTGGCAATGCTTTTTAAAGACCTTGAAATAGTTGAAATTTCCTGCTCCCGATTTCCTCCACCTTTTCCATCTCCACCGGCAGTCATTAACTGCAAGTAATCTACTAACAACAATTGAATGTCGTGCTGAGACTTTAATCGTCTTGCTTTTGCCCGCAATTCAAATACAGATATGGCCGGTGTATCGTCAATAAATATTGGTGCTTCGGTTAGTCCACCAATTTTAGCGTGAATTTGCTCTATTTCATCGTTTCGTAAGTTTCCGTTTCTCAATTTATGAGAAGACAATTCAGATTCTCCCGAAATTAAACGGGTGACTAATTGGATGGAGGCCATCTCTAGTGAGAAAACAGCAACTGCTTTTTGAAAGTCAATGGCGGCATTTCGTGCCAAGGTTAATGCAAATGCTGTTTTACCCATCGCAGGTCGGGCAGCCAAAATAACCAAATCAGAGGGTTGCCAACCGGCCGTCATGCGGTCTAAGTCGGTAAACCCAGAAGGCACTCCTGTAACAGAACCTTCTTGGCCTTTCGCAGATTCAATTTGTTTTATTGCATTCCGGACCAGTTCAGACATCGAATCGTAACTCTTTCGAATGTTTCCTTCTGTAACTCCAAATAGTCCGCTTTCCGCTTTATCCAGAAGCGAAAAAACATCTGTTGTTTCATCGTAGGCATCGGTAATGATCTCCGTGGAAATTCGAATGAGCTCTCGTTGAATAAATTTTTGAGAAATAATCCGAGCATGAAACTCGACGTTTGCGGCTGAGGCCACACGGTTGGTTAGTTGAGTAATGTAATATGGACCACCAACTACTTCTAACTCTCCTTTTCGCTTTAGTTCATTCGTTACGGTTAAAATATCAATAGGCTCCGATTTTCCAAAGAGTTCTTTTATGACATCAAATATTTTTTGGTGACTTTCTTTGTAAAAACTCTTTCCTTGTAAAATGTCAATTACCGTATTAACGGCATCCTTTTCAAGTAGCATTGATCCTAATACAGCTTCTTCTAAGTCAATTGCTTGAGGTTGCAATTTACCGTGTTCCAAATTCGATAATGACAAGCTCTGAGTGGTGTTTCTTCTGCGTGTTCTTTCCTTCTTTTCTGCTTGACTATCCATGTTTCAAAAGTAGTAGAATAGACTAATTTATCGGTGTGAATTAGCGCATTAAAAGTTGATTTTTTTTGAACGTGTTTAAAACCAGCTGTTAGGCGGTTTAATTCCATTTGGTGGGAAATTAATGAACGTGATATAAACAAGTTGTTAACTGTTTTTTACTACTTATTAACCAACTAATTATTTCAATTTACAAGGATTTCGAGTATTTTTATGAAATGAGATTATCGTTTCCCATTACTTTCACTTTGTTGCTTTTTCTTCTTTTTTCTTGTAAGGAGGATCAGGATAACGTGGCACCAACAATTGTTATTTTAGATCCGGTTGAAAACACAGAATATGAGGTTTTAAGTCAGGTAGTAGTTCGAGCAAATGTATCAGATAATGAGGTGGTTGAAACGGTGCAGGTCAGCTTAATATCAGACGATACCAAAAACAAGGTATTACCAAGTTCTGACTTTCAAGTAGGGCAAAAGGAGTATGCCTTGGACTTTGCTTTTAACCTATCCGATAGCTTGCTGCCAACCGGAAGATATTACTTCCGAATAGAGGCGTTTGACGGTGAAAATAGAATCAGTTCGTTCCGCTATATAAACATTCGTGGTGTTAACACTCAAAAAACCGGTGTTTTTGTCACCTGCGAAAACGGTTCAACGGCTGATTTGTATTTCGATCGGAACCAGTTTTCGTTTCAACAAATATATAGTTTTGGAAAACTCTTTCAAGGCTCTGTTTTTAACCGATTCAATCAGCAATTTTGGTTTCTTCCAAGAAATGATAATGAAATCGAAATGTATGACCCAAATCGGGATGCAGTAACCTTTAGAAAATCGTTTAATTCAAATTTTCCAAATGCATTCCAAACCATTAAAAAAGACGAGCGAGATGTTCGCTTCACCGTTAGAGACATTGGCGTAAGAGGATTTAATCAAAACCAAAATGAGAACTACGCCTATTTAACCCCTTCTACTAAAAAGGTAGAAAGTCTTGGAATAGGAGAGGAGTATGACGTAGTGGAGGAAGTGGATTTAAACGGAAGTAATAGATTGTTGCGGGTATTAGATAATAATTCAGGGCAAAGTTTAATCTCAAGAACGATTTTCGATGATGTGGTAGACCTCCAATTCATAACTAACGAGGACGTATTGGTTTTGTGCAACACACCGCAGGGAGGAAAAGGGATGTTGTTCAACGCTGTTACTTCCGTGCTACAAACCAATATTTTTACGTGTGATAGCATTAGAGAGGTGGTCCGAACGAACGTAGGAGATTTTATAATTAGTACCAAATCAGCTATTGAAACCTATCGACCAAGCATTAGTAACTTGGCGACTTACCTTAACATTGGTGAGGCGGTTTTGGCGTATGATGTAATAAACAATCAGATTTACGTTGGGTCCGGAACACAACTTCAAGTGTACGATTTTCGTCAGGTTTCCCCATTTCAATCTACTACATTGCCCAATAAAATTGTTGGAATTAACGTGAAATTAAATCAGTTCTAAGCTTTTCCCTCGTTCACAACTCCCATGCTCGAGAATTTCTTAATTCTCCCAGCTACTCTTTTTTCTGGCTCCATTTCGGATAGCTTTGTAAGTTGCTTCAAGATTTCCTTCTTTACAATATCAAAAGCTTCTTCAGGATGCGCGTGTGCGCCTCCGTTAGGCTCTTTTATAACACCATCAATGAGTTTGTTCTCCAACATGTCTGTAGAAGTTAATTTCAAAGCAGATGCTGCTACCTCTTTAAATTCCCAACTTCTCCACAAAATGGACGAGCAACTTTCAGGAGAAATAACAGAATACCACGTGTTTTCTAACATGAGTACTTTATCGCCAATTCCAATTCCCAATGCCCCACCAGAGGCACCTTCACCAATAATGATACAAATAATTGGGACTTTCAGGGTCGTCATTTCCATTAAGTTTCTTGCAATTGCTTCGCCTTGACCTCTTTCTTCAGCTTCTAAACCCGGAAATGCTCCCGGAGTGTCGATAAACGAAACGACTGGAATGTTGAATTTCTCGGCAAGCTTCATTAAGCGTAATGCTTTTCTGTATCCTTCTGGGTTTGCCATTCCAAAGTTTCGGTACTGTCGCATTTTGGTGTTGATGCCTTTTTGCTGTCCAATAAACATAACAGATTGACCATCTATGGTTCCAATTCCACCAACCATGGCCTTGTCGTCTTTTACGTTGCGATCGCCGTGCAACTCGATGAAATCTCCATTGGTTACTGCAGCAATATAGCTTAGCGTATAAGGTCGGTCAGGGTGTCGGCTTACTTGTACTCTTTGCCAGGGAGTTAACTTGCTGTAAATCTCCTTTCGAGTATCTTTTAGTTTCTTTTCAAGAGCTTTTGTTGTTTTTGAAACGTCTACTTGACTCTTTTCTTCCAATTCTTTAGCTTGGTTAAGCTGATCAATAATCTCTTTGATTGGTTCTTCGAAATCTAAAAAATTCGCCATGTTTTAACTTTAGAATAGGGCGTCAAAAGTACAAAAATTGCTCCTACCTCCATACTTTTTTCCTCTCTTGATAGATTAGACTTATTTTTGTTGCATGCGAATAAAATGCAATGCCAAAATTAACTTGGGGCTATCCGTAACGGAAAAAAGAGAAGATGGATTTCATAATTTAGAAAGTATTTTCTTACCTGTTCCTTGGTTTGATGTTGTTGAAATTCAAGAATCTAAAAAGAATGTATTTACAAGTTCAGGAATAGCAATAGGAGGCGATTCAAACAATAATTTATGCATGCAAGCTTATCAACTCTTAGCAAGAGATTATATTTTACCTCCGGTTTCCATCCATTTAGAAAAGAACGTTCCAATTGGAGCAGGATTGGGAGGTGGTTCTTCTGATGCTGCATTTGTGTTGAAGGGATTAAACGAAATGTTTCGTTTGAATTTGAGTGTTGAGCACTTAGAGCAATTGGCGGGTCAACTTGGCAGTGATTGTCCATTTTTTATTCAAAACAAGCCAGCATTTGTTGCTGGAAGGGGAGAAAACTTAGATACCAGTTTCTCATTAAGTTTAGATTGTTATTGCATGGTTGTAAATCCGGGAATTCACATTAGTACTAAGGAAGCGTATGCGGCAATAACTCCTCAAAAAGCTAATTTTGATTTAAGACAAATTGAAGGATTGGCAAAAAGAGATTGGCAGCGAACAGTTGTGAACGATTTCGAAACCGCACTACTACCCAAATATGCAGAGCTTGCTGAGTTGAAGAGGTCTTTAATTGACTTAAATCCCTTTTACGTTTCCATGAGTGGAAGTGGTTCCAGTTTCTTTGCTTTTTTCGAAAATGAGCCTGATTATATTGAATTTCAGAATTATACAAGTAAAACGTTTAAGCTGATTCTAAACCAATAAGTCCCTTATTCCAAATTTTAGTTGTTGTAATACAATTGTAAGAACTGTATTAATTTCGCACCATGAAAGTAAGTAAGGCAACATTTGGTTCAGGGTGTTTTTGGTGTGCAGAAGCCATGTACAAGCAGCTGGAAGGTGTGATGGAGGTGATGCCTGGGTATTCGGGTGGTCATACCAAAAATCCTACTTATGAAGAAGTTTGTGCTGGCAATACGGGACATGCCGAAGTAATTCAAGTTACTTATGATGAAGCGTTGATAGATTATACCAAATTATTAGAAGTATTCTTTAAAACACACGATCCAACGAGTCTAAATCGACAAGGAGAAGATGTGGGAACTCAATATAGATCCATTATTTTGTGGCACACGGAAAATCAACGAAAGCAAGCTTTGGAAACCATTGGAAGTTTACGTGCAGTAAATGCATTTGATAAAGATATAGTAACTGAATTAGAGGGATTTAATGTGTTTTATGAAGCAGAGGAATACCACAAAAACTACTTTGAATTAAATCCTGAAAAAGCATATTGTAGCGCAGTTGTACGGCCAAAAGTGGCTAAGTTTGAGAAAGTTTTCAAGAATAGCTTGAAATAAAGTGAATAACTCCAATATATTAACCTACTTTTGCGCTTTAATATTTTAATTTTTTATAATGAGTAAAGGAACAGTAAAATTCTTCAATGAAACTAAAGGTTTTGGTTTTATTAAAGAGAACGAATCAGAAAATGAGCACTTTGTACACGTTACAGGTTTAGTCGATGAGATTAGAGAAGGTGACGAAGTTGAATTTGATTTGAAAGAAGGTAAAAAAGGAATGAATGCTATAAACGTGAAAGTTGTTTAAGGCATAGATTTATATAATTTTACTGAAAAGCCCTTAAGTTTTAAACTTAAGGGCTTTTTTTATGCATTTTAAATCATGTTCATCGGCTACTCGGAACGTTACTTATTTCCTTTAGGTAACCACCTTATAAGTAGGGTCTTCCAATACATTTACATCGATTAGCTTGTCTGCATTCTCCAATAAGGTAATACAATCTGGGCTAAGGTGTTTTAGATGCACCACCTTGTTTAATTTTAAATATCGTTCCGTTAACTTGTTCACCGCTTCAATGGCAGACATGTCTACAATTCTACTTTCTTTGAAGTCCACAATTATCTCTTGAGGATCATTTTGTACATCGAACTTTTCAGCAAAGGCAGTAGTAGATCCAAAAAATAGAGGTCCGTATATTTCGTAATGTTTTACGCCTGCTTCATCGATGTGTTTTCTTGCTCTAATTCTTTTCGCATTATCCCAAGCAAAAACTAATGCCGAAATAATTACACCTATAATCACAGCCATTGCCAAATCGTGAATGATTGCCGTAACCAGTGTTACTACCACCATGACAAATATGTCAGATTTTGGCATTTTATTCAATGTCTTTAAACTAGCCCATTCAAACGTTCCAATGGAAACCATGATCATTAGTCCCGTTAGTGCAGCAATTGGCACTTGCTCAATTAAACTAGAACCATACATGATAAAAACCAATAGCATAATGGATGCAACAATACCGGATAATCTTGCTCTGGCGCCGGAGGAGATGTTTATTAAACTTTGACCAATCATTGCGCAGCCGCCCATTCCTGAAAAGAAGCCACTTAAAATGTTAGCAATTCCTTGTGCAATGGCTTCTTTGTTTCCTCTTCCTCTGGTTTCCGTAATTTCATCTACAATGTTCAAGGTTAGTAAACTCTCAATTAATCCGACACCGGCTACAATTGCTGCATAAGGGAAAATAATTTGTAACGTTTCCCAATCGAAAGGTACATTAGGAATGGCAAAAGGAGGGAAGCCACCTTGAATGGAAGCAATATCTCCAACTGTTTTGGTATCGATTCCGAAACCCACTACAATTCCGAAGATGGCTAAAATGGAAACTAATGAGGCCGGAATCACTTTACTAATCTTTGGCAACCCCCAAATAATTCCCATAGTGAGAACCACTAGGCCAAGCATAATATATAGGGGTTCACCTTGTAACCAATTCTTACTTTCGTCTTGAAAACTAACTAGCTGAGACATGAATATGACAACTGCCAGACCATTTACAAAACCATAGATGGCAGACATTGGAACCAAGCGCATGAGCTTACCAAGTTTTAGGAAGCCTGCCGTCATTTGCAAAATACCGGCTAAGATAACGGTTGCAAAAATGTAATCTACCCCATGATCTTTTACTAAACTTACCAAAACTACTGCAATGGCTCCAGTTGCCCCAGAAATCATTCCCGGTCGACCACCTAAAATAGAAGTTACAAGGCCCATCATGAAGGCAGCATATAATCCTGTTAATGGAGAAACACCTGCAATAATAGCAAATGCAACTGCTTCTGGAACAAGTGCCAATGCTACTGTAAGTCCGGAAAGAACCTCGTTCTTGTAATTTACTTTCTGGGTAAAATCGAATAGATTGATGTACTTCTTCATGCCGTCAAAATTGGGCGGCAAAAGTACCAAGAATAGAAATAACATTTTTTACCCGTAAAGCGGATTAAACAGTTGTACAATCCGCTTCCACTTATATTTTTTTAATTCCTTATATTGTAGCGATAATTTTTAATTGGTTAATCTTATCAGAGTAATCTAAAATGCAGCAAAATAAGTTATTATGAATATATTTTTTAAGTGTAAGTCCCTTTTGGGATTATTTGTAGCAACAATGCTCATTGTTTCTTGTGCTTCATCTGATCAGGTTGTTTCCAATAAACTCATTCAGAAAAGGAAATACACCAAAGGGTTCTTTGTTAATAAAGTATCTAAATCAGAAAAGCTGGCTATTCAAAAAGTTCAGGAAGGTTCATCCAAAGCAACTACATTACTTGCCTTAAGTAACAGAGAATCAGATGTAGAATACTCTAACATTCACCCTTTAACGAGTAAGTCTATTCCAATTTCTATTGACAATAATGAAGCGGAAAAGAAAGAAAACGTAATCATTACAATTAAACCAACTGTCGGTTCGAAGATGGTTTCAAGAAAAGTTCGGGGACTCATTGAAAAAGCAAATAGGGCCGAATTAAATAGTAAAAAACAAGGAAATAAGAAAGAATCAAAGTCCAACAAAAGGGCAGGCGATGATCAAATAGTTGCTTTGCTTCTAGCATTTTTTGTTGGAGGTTTAGGAATTCATCGATTTTATTTAGGATACACTTGGCAGGGTGTTGTTCAGCTTTTAACCCTCGGAGGCTGTGGTATATGGTCATTGATAGACTTTATTCGAATTCTTGTAGGCGACTTAGGGCCAAAGGATGGGGGGTACTCAAATAGACTTTAGGTTGAAATTACCCAGCACGAGATGGAGTATACTGAGGGTTGTAGGGTTAATTATTACTCCAGTAGCTTTATTTATTCTCCCAAAAGATTTCTTTAATGAAGGGCCTTCCATTAGTCTTTTTGCTTGGTTAGGTGTGGAAGATTTAATGTACTCCACCGGAATGACAAGGGCTGTTATGCATCTGCTACATTTCGATTTTCAAACAGCTGCAGAGTTTAACAAACTAAGCTTTGTTGTTCTTCCAATATTGATGATTGTCTGGATTAAGCTTTTGCTAAAAGAATTTGATGTAATTATTTTAAAGTGGCTTTAATGAGTTTACAAATTGGAAAGTTGACCAATTGCATGCTGAATCTTTAAAATTGCCAACCGGTTCTTCGTAACCAGTTCCACCATTTTAAGCTCTGCTTTTATGAATCCTATCTCTCTGGAATTAATCATAAAAAGAGAACTCTCTCCGCCATTAAATAGTTCTCTCTCTCCTTCTAGCAAAGCGCCGTAATCTGTAACGGTTTGCCGGTACAATCTAATTTGTAGCATGGTCGTTTCAAACACGTTCAATGCAGCTTGTGCTTTAAAACCTAAGTTGACCCTCTTGCTTTCCAGGTCAATTGTATTGCTCTGTAACTTCAGATTAATTTGATTGAGTTTTGCACGTTCTTTTCGAACGAAAATGGGAAATTCAAATTGCACTCCCCAAGTATAATTATTTATGGAGTATTCAGAAAAAGGATTATCTCCAACAGCTTCTGTCAGCGGTTTATACTTTAGGTCTAACGTTGGTTTAATCTGCTCTCTAACCCATCTTTTCTCTATGCTTAACTGTTCATTTTTGGAAAGGTTAGCTCGAATTTCAGGGTGTGCATTCAAACTGCTGTCTAGCTGAAGATTTATTTTAAGATTTTCTGAAGCAAGTTTTTCCGGCTCAAATTCGTCAGGAATTGTATTAACCGGTAATTCTAAAGGAACTAAACCATCTTCCCACAGAAAAGTATTTAAGAAGGCGGTAGCATTTTTATACTCAAGTTCTGCTTGGTTTAAGTTGAGTCTTCTGTTTTGAACTTGAATTCCAGATTCTAAGGTATCGATGGTAGGAATATCTCCAAAGGTGGCACTTTGCTTCACTGCAATAAATCGTTGGTTGGCAAGTTGCAGGGCTTCTATATTCACCTGAAGGGAGTAGTAGGCGCTGAACCAATTCCAGTAAGCCATTCCTGCATCTAGCAGCAAGTCGTTCATCATTAAGTCCTTTTCCGCTTGATTCAAATCCATCATTGCCTGAGCAATTCTAAGTGAAGCTCTTCTTTCATCGATGAACAAGCCTTCGCCAACGGAAACTGAAACACCAGCAAACCAAAGACCAGCAGATGGGACACTACTTTCAGGGTTTAGAAACTCGCCTTGATTTCGTTCGTAACCGCCTTCTAATTCAACTCCAAACCAAGTAGGAATTTTAAGTTTTCCCTCACCGTAATCGTAGTATTCTTTTCCTTTAAAATATTTTTGGGCGACTTCAGCCTGAATTTTTGGATCAAAGCCACCTCTAGCTTCTAAAATTTTGGCAACTCCCATTTCAACTCGCATATCTGCTTGTATTGCAATGGGATGATTCTTTTTAACCAATTTAAAAAAGATGTCCTGATTAAACCGCTCGGGCACATTTTCTTGCGCAAAAGAAAATGTTGGCAAGAGTAGAACTAAGAAAAGGAGTTGAAATGTTTTCATTATTTCTTGGCTGAACTTGGTGGATTTTGTTGGCTCTTTTTATAGAAATCCGGAGGAAATCCATTTAATTGTCGCCATAATTCATACCACACAGGTACTTCTTTTAGTAAAAGCATGTTGTTTGTTCCTCCACCTACTCTTAACGCCGAAGGCCACACGTGCTCTGTTGTGTCTGGTTGAACAAGCACTCTAAATTTACCATTGTCGCTGATGAAATTATCAATGGCGAATACTTTCCCGCCGTAAGTTCCGTAAGAAGTGTTTGGCCATCCTGAGAAAACAATAGCTGGCCATCCGTCAAATTGAATTCTAACTTCTTGTCCAATTTCCATGAGTGGCAAATCGATGGGTTTAACGTACAAGGCAACAGCTAAGGAATAGTCTGCAGGCATTATACTGACAATGGATGCACCTTCCTTAATCGTTTCTCCTAGTCCAACTTGCAACGCTTTAGTGATGTAGCCATTCTGTGGCGAAGTAATATAATATAAGTTGGATCTAAAACTGTAGTTCGAGTATTGGTTTTGAAGTTTGGTAACAGTCGCCTCCGCATCGTACATGTTAGACATGGCTGTAAACTTATCAGACTCTGCTTTTGCAATGTCATCTCTGTATTGCGCTTGAATAGACGTTAATTCTACCTTTGCATTAATCAATTCATTTCGAGTGGTCAAGAGCTTGTTTTCCTGAGAAATCATTTTTGATTGCGCTTCTTGCATTTTGTTTCGACGGTTCTCTAGGTCCGTTAACGACTTTAGACCGGCGCTGTGCAATTGTTGCATACGAGCATATTGATCTTCAGCAATTTTAAAATTGATTGCAGCTGCCTTATAATCGATACTATCACTAAGAATTTTTAGTTCTGCTTGTTTCAACTTGTTTTTTGTTTGCTCTAATTTTAGCACCCCTGTTTGGCTCAACGCATCTACGCGGTTGTCCAAGGCTTTTATTTTTTCCATGTAGGACTTTACAGCAAATTCTTTCGCCTTAACTTGTTCTCCTGTTCTTTCGAGAAGGTTCGGGTCAAAATAATCGTCTTTCACTTCCGATATAAATAGAATAGTATCCCCTTTAGAAACGTAATCTCCTTCTTGCACAAACCACTTTTCAATTCTACCACCAATAATGGATTGTATCGCTTGAGGTCGTTGGTTAGGCTTTAAGGTTGTTACGTCTCCTTCTGCTCTGACATTTTGAGTCCAAGGAAGTAACATAAAAATGAAAATTATCCCAAAAACAACCATTAGAAGTCGCAAGAATACTTTTCCTGACGACAATGAATTGACGTACTTTAGAGAAGAGAAGTTAGTGTTCTCAAAAGCTTTGCCTATATGAGTGTTACTTATGTTTAACATGGTTATTGGCTTTTATAATTTTCTGGTGCTCCGTCGTAAATAATACTTCCACCTTCCAACTCGATTACTTGATCTGATTTTTGAATGAGGTATTCATTTTTTGTAGCAGCGATCACGGTCCACTTGTTTGCTTTATTTCTCAGAAAATCAATAATATCTTGCTTTTCTTTATCGTCTATGGCGTCTAGGTTATCCTCTACTAGCAATAGTTTTGGAGCGTTTAGAATTGCTCTAGCAACAAGCAATTTCTGAACGGTACTTTCTGCTAGGCCGCTGCCCTGAGGATCTAAATTAGTATCGTAACCTTTTGGTAGGTTATTAATAAAATCAGTTAAGTGGACCTTTCGGCAAATTTCCTTTACTTCGCCAATGGAAATATTTTTTCCCATGGTCACATTTTCAAAAACGGAGCCTTGAAACAACTCTTCTTGAGATAAACAATCTCCGATTGCTGATCGCAATGATTCTACTGAAAAACTTTCCTTACCTATTTCATCATATAAAATTTGTCCGCTTTGAAGTTCGTATAAACCTGCCAGCAGACGAATTAAAGTACTTTTTCCTGAACCGTTTTTTCCAACCAACGCTACAAGGCTGCCTCTTTTAACGGAAAGATTTAATTGCTTTAAAGTTAACCTTTCGTTTTCCGGATATTTAAACGATAGGTTGATCAGGTCAACCTGCATCCCGGGAGATTGGCATTCCACCTCTACATCTAATCCAACGTTTTTCTCTAACTCTAAATCAGTAACTTGACCAACTTTTTCAAGACCAGTTAATACGTCGTAAATTGTTTCTAGGCTGCTGATAAGCTTTTCAACAGAGTTCATGATTAAAAGGATGATAATTTCTGCGGCAACAAATTGACCAATGTTCATCAATTGATCCATTACCAAAATTCCTCCAATAGCCAATAAACCAAGGGTCATTAATACTTTGAAAACAACCATCAAAGAAAATTGCCGCATCAAGATTTGGAAATGCCCTTCTCTTGAAGTTAGGTAATTATCTATGTTTTTGTTGGTTCTACTTAGTGGAAGATCGGTTTTACCGGTTAATTTAAAAGTGGTATTGGTTCTGGCTAATTCTTCTAACCAGTGTACCGTTTTGTACTTACTTTTAGACTCTTCTAAACTAGTTTGTAGTCCCTTTTTAGCTGTGATTCTAAAAATACTATACAACAAAACAATCAGTAACAAACTGAAAAGTATGAAGAAAGGATGATAAAAAGAGAGTAAGACAAGCCCGAATATAATTTGTAAACCAGCTGCTGTAAAGTCGATTAATATTTTCGAAAGCCCTTTTTGTACCGTAATGATATCAAAAAAGCGGTTCATTAATTCTGGTGCATATTCTTTGTATAATTGTTCCATTTTAATCCTTGGAACTCGATATGCAAATTCGAATGCTGCTCGGGTAAAAATTTTCTGTTGTAAATTCTCTACAATTCGCAATTGATAGATTTGTAATACACCTGTCATAGCGACACCAAGCGTTACAAGGGCTACCAATATTACCCAAGAGGTGTTCAGTCGTCCGCCCTGTATTAAGTTTATAATAGCTTGTATGCCTAGTGGAAGGGAAAGATTAATAAGGCCATTAAATATAGCGTAGGTGTAAACGTTTTTAATTTCGGGCTGATCTGGTTTTAGTAATTTCCAAAAACGATCAAGCGGAGTAAGTTTAGTTTCAGTAGGCATATTATTGAATAGCTTTAAATACAATTTGAGAGTAAAATTCCGTAACGGCATCTTCACCTTTTACAACATCTGTTAAACGTGGTAAATGGGCAGCAAAGTGACGCTGTAAATGCGCGCCTTCTACAACAGTAGAAATTAGCATGTGTGGATATTTGAAATGAGGATTAATCTGTAAAATAATTTGAGTGATGCGCTCCACTAAATTTTTATAAGGAACAAATGCACCTTCTTCATTATTAGAGTCTACATCTTTAGATAAGTATGACTTTGAGGACTCAGAAAGAACAATTTGGTGTAGCTTAATTTCGTTGATGTGTTCAAAGTTCCCATCTTCATTCACTTGTTCCGTAAGCAAGTGAACAGCTTTTAACAACCGCTCTTTTGCTGAAGGTAAATTGGTTATGGTAAATACCATTCGGTATTCTAACCATGACCAATACCAGTTGGAAAGGTATAGCAACACTTTGTTTTTGCTTTCAAAATAACGATAAACGGATGCTTCAGTAGATGAAATCTTAGTTGCTAACTTTTTGAAAGTAAATTGTTCAAAGCCTAATTCACAAATCAACTCAATGCTACCTTTAATTATTTTTTTACCTAAATCACTAGACTGAGGATCTTTTACGTATAGACTATCTTGGACCTGAATCTGAATGTTTGATACTAAACTTTCCATACATGAAATTTCAATGTGCAAAATTAATAGTAAAACTATCAATAATAGTGTTAAAAACTATTAACACTGCAAATTGTTTGAAATACTAATAAATTTGTTAGGATGATTCATTTCCATTTGATACCACATCCAATACTGTTCCTTTGGCTTGGTATTGGTGGGTTACCGTTTAACAAAGAATCAATCGCTACTCGCATGCTTTGTCCATTGACTGTAATACTGTTTCCCGGCCTAGAGTTATCTAACTGCCCGTGATAAGTGGCGTTTAAGTTGGCGTCGAAAAGGTAAAAGTCAGGCGTACAGGCTGCATCGTATACCTTAGCTACGGCCTGACTTTTATCGTATAAATAGGGGAAAGGATAATTGTTTTTTGCGGCGTGTATTTTCATGAAATCCGGAGAATCTTGAGGATATTTTTCTACATCGTTGCTGCTGATGGCAATAAAACCAATTCCTTTCGCCTCGTAATCTTTTGCCAAGCGAACCAATTCTTCGTTGACGTGAATAACGTAAGGACAGTGATTGCAAATAAACATAATCACTGTTCCTTTGGTGCCTTTCAATGCATTTAAGGATAAAACTTGATCTGAAACGGTATCGAAAAGCTCAAAGTTTGGGGCTTTCGTTCCTACTGCAAACGGGTTGGAAGGAGTTAATGCCATGTGATTAGTGATGTAACGACTTGATTTATGTGATTTTTTTAACTCTGCTTTACAGTATCGCTTTTCTCACTCGGATTAACTTAGTAAGTAGTTCTTCCAGATGATCTAGATGCAACATGTTTGCACCGTCTGACTTCGCTTCGGAAGGATTGTGGTGAGTTTCTAAGAAAATTCCATCAGACCCGGCTGCAATTGCAGCTTTGCCTATGGTTTCAATCATTTCAGGCTGTCCACCTGTAACTCCAGAGTTCTGATTTGGCTGCTGAAGAGAGTGGGTAATGTCCATAATTGTTGGAGCAAATTTTTTCATGGTTGGTATTCCTCTAAAATCAACTACCATGTCTTGGTAGCCAAACATGGTTCCTCGATCTGTTATCCACACCTTATTGTTTCCAGAATCTTTTACCTTATTCACTGCAAATTGCATGGACTCAGGAGAAACAAATTGACCTTTTTTAATATTCACAAACTTGCCCGTTTTTGCAGCAGCAACTAATAAATCAGTTTGTCTGCATAGAAATGCAGGAATTTGCAAAACATCTGAATAATGAGCCGCCAAAATTGCTTCTTTAGCAGAATGTATATCCGTAACAACCGGAACATCATACTTCCTACCTACCTCTTGTAAGATTTTTAACGCTCTTTCGTCGCCAATGCCTGTAAATGAATCTAAACGAGAACGATTTGCCTTGCGGTAAGAACCTTTAAAAATCCATGGAATTTCTAATCGATTCGTGATTTCGTGAATTCGTTCCGCAATTTTAAAAGCCATTTCCTCGCCTTCAATAGCACACGGCCCTGCGAGAAGAAAGAAGTTATTCGACTCTACATGTTTTAAATTTTTCA
>Ga0307934_1000637_pt1 | contig 24942 bp, 14 predicted proteins | sample OrgLakmetageno90_FD_201838 | JGI IMG/M metagenome (GOLD analysis project Ga0307934, IMG submission 201838) | Saline water microbial communities from Organic Lake, Antarctica - #90 | ecosystem: Environmental > Aquatic > Non-marine Saline and Alkaline > Saline | place: Antarctica: Organic Lake... | reverse complement strand
CTCGCAATCGCCGTGAAGCTCGCAGAGCGCCATGTCAGCAGGCAGTTGCGGTTGGCATACTTGGCGCCGGATGTGCTTAAGCGGCTGGTTTACAAGCGTGACGCCGTCGCCGTAACCGAAATCAACCTCAGCAATTGTGCGGCACTGCCATGGGCCGAGCAGGCAAAGAGGGTCTTTGATGAGGCCGAACGGGGTGGCGTCTGAAGAGCACTCACGGCCCATTGCGGAACTTGATTGCTAGACCGTGATGCTGCGGTGCGGCCCGCCATTGCGGACTTTCGCTGCAACCGCAAAATCCGATGATGGGCGAATTTACTCGATCAACGAACAAAGCCTACTTTCGGATACCACTTGCCAATGTTAGCTTCTACGGCAACCGGCCGCGCGCTGAAGACTTTCAGGCGTTGGGAAGCTGCAAGAATTTGGAGGGTATTGGTGACTGAGTTAATAGATGCTTGTCTTATGGATCGGCCAACCTCAGGTGATCCAAACGGAACGATGTTGTGGGCGGATCGATGGGCGGCGCCTTTCTCGCGTGATCCAGAAACTGTTCTGCAGTTCGTCGACACGATGCCTGAAGCTGACACAGAGCGCAGCAATGACTGCCTTAACCTTATGTCGAGCATCTTGGACAAAGCGCGCATGAACAATGAAAATAATGAGCCGGGGGCGAGCCACTTTTTTCAGGTTCTAACGGCGGGCCTGGCAGAACGGGCTGAAACAGGTGAGCTTGACGCCGATTCCTGCTTCGGACTTTGCCAAGCTTACCTCCGTGCCAGTCTCACCCCGCCCGACCAACTGCGCAGGGCACCCGACGTCTTTGAGGCTCTAGCGGAAGACGAAAGCCTCGAGCTTCCGGATGTCGCGGATCTCGCGGAAGGGCTTGTCCCGGACGGGTCCACGCCTTTTGAGACCTACACCGGGCTTCGCGAAGTTGTGGGCGCTATGCCGGCTCAAGTGACAACCGCCTTTTTGACGCAGATGATCGGGCAAGGTGATCGCCGCATGATTGCTATAGGGCGGTATTTTCTGCTCGATCCGGTTGCAGAGATGCGCGATGCGGCCCTCGCCGGATTCGGGTTGCTTGCGGAAGGCGCAAATGTGGATGCGGCCCTGCTGTCCGACCTCATCCTGATCCGCAACTGGGTGCCAAACGGCGAAGCGCTCGATGCGCTGATTAAAACTGCGCTGCGACGTGAGCCATCAGGTGGAACTGTCCCGCAACCTTGGCAGCTTCATCGTGTTATGACGTCGCTTCCCGACGGCACCGGCTCGCAAAGCATTTTGGGCGTCTGTAGCCGTGGAAGCACACGCGCGGTGGCCGCAGCAATGATCAAAGAAGGGCACGGGATAAAGGACGCTTATGTCATTCCTTGTTCCAGCAGAGGCGATCAGAAAACCATCGTTGAGCAAATTGAACAGGCGATGACGATGCATGATGTGTCGCCTTCCTACGTAGCCTCCGCCATTGGCTTCGCCCTTGGCGACGGGCTGGCGCGCGGTGCGGTGACAACGCCGGGCTTCCTGGATGTCGCGCCAATGTTTGGCATTGGCGATGTGACGCCACAAACCGGGGGGCAGGCGGCACTTCTTGAAACGGTTGATCCGCAAGCAGAGCTAGAGGCTCTATCAAACAACCGCCGCAGCCGACTGATCGGCAAGAGCCGTGACTGGTTCTCAGAGCATAACATCTCCAATAGCTGGTTTCTGTCTGATGCCACTTTGATGGCAGCGCTCGAAAAAGCATCAACTGCCGCGAGCGCAAAGAAGATCGTCTTGGGGCATATTGATGAACGGAGAGATCAGTGGGCAAACTTCTTCGCCCGATCAGCGCTCATCTTGCGCCATGATCGCCGCGCCCCGCCTGACGCGTGGATGAGCTTTGCTGTAGTGGCCCAAGCGCTGGAGGATGGACGAGAGATCAAGAAGATACCCGTTTTTGAGGATATTCTCGGACAAACGCTGGAGGTGGCGGCGGCACGCGCGATGGACGATCTTGGCGACGACCCGGAGTGGGAAAACGAAGAGTTCGAACCGCCTGTAATCGAGGCTGAGCGACAGGGCGAGTTCGCCAAATTGCTCAAAGGTAGCCCGCTCAAGCCTGATCAGATTGATGGTTATTTGACCGCCGTTCTGATCGCCCCGGAGTTCACATCGCCGAAAGAATGGTTGATGCCGCTCATGGAGGGGATCGAGGTGAAGGGGCACGGATTCATTCAACGTATTCTCGACATCCTCATGTTGCGTTACGGAGCGCTGAACGAGGCTGTGAACCTCGGAGAGATCGGCAGAGAGATCCGAGACCTGCCCCCGAAGCGCTTCCAGGCCTGGACCGAGGGCTTCGCGCAGGCGGTGGATGGCATCAAGGGCGCTTGGCCAAAACGAGCACTGAGCCGTGATGACAAACAGATCCTCAACATGATCCGAAGCGCCGCCATTGATGATTTAACACCAACCCTGAAACCACTCTTACCCAGCTGGATCCAAATGACTGCCGTTAAATGGCGGGAAGATTTTTGACTCTTAAGTTATTTGGGCTGGTGTCGGCCCAAACTGACCGCCGTCACTTCCGGCCCAGACCTGCCGTTGCAAAGGAGTAATGATCCTGCAGCGCAGCTTCGCCAGACCGGCCATTGGTGCATCGCGCAGCATTTTCAGATGGCAGGTGACAGCTGTGCGGGGCAAAGTTGCCATTGGTCCCGATTGACGCACTTTGATTTGAGTTAAACAAACTTTCAACACATGCTAAACCCTCAGCGAGACATACAAAAAAGGGGCTCAGCCATCCCACAATTCAGATTACAGTTGTTCATTCTTGGATTAGTTGCTCTTGCTATTTGTCCGGAAGAAGCGAAAACCGACGTCCCGATCATTCCGAGTGGTCAGACTTTCGAATGCACACCGACCCATGTCTGGGATGGCGACGGCCCTATCTGGTGCGCAGAAGGACCGAGATTACGACTGGCTGGCATTGCAGCCCGTGAGATCGATGAGACTTGCTCACCAGGTCATCCATGTCCACGGGCAAGCGGTAGAGATGCCCGAGCAGCCTTGGTGGCCTTGTTAGGTGTCCCCACTGGAACCAGCAGGCACGGACATATCTTGGTCTCTGGACCGACAATCACGTGCCGTTCAGATGGTTCCGCCGGTGGGAACCGTACTGCGTCGTGGTGCGTTTCTCCAAGGATAGGAGATATCAACTGCGCGATGGTCAATGGTGGCTCGGCATTGCGCTGGGATCGATACTGGAACAACCACCGCTGCTAGACGGGAAGACTTTCGGCTCAGGGCGGTTGAATTGGTTCAGATGGTGGACACGATCTTGAGCAGTCCAGTGATGGCTCACGCAAGCTCCACTTGCCTTTTTCTCAGGGGCATCTCTAAAAATTGCCCTGACCTTGGCGCTGCTGTATGATTGAGGCGATAGACCAGCACAGGGGATGGAGCCATGGCGCAGATGGGATTCTTCGATCTTTCAGACCGCTACGCGAGCCTGGACGCCAAGAAGGACCCGCTGGTCGGGATCGACGCCGTGGTGCCATGGGAGGAATTCCGGCCAACGCTTGAGGGGGTTTGGCGCAAGCCAGATGCCAAGCGCAAATCGCGCGCCGGGCGCAAGCCGATCGACGCCATCGTGATGTTCAAGGCGCTGGTTCTGAGCGCGCTTTACAACCTGTCCGACGACCAGATCGAATATCAAGTGCGCGACCGGCTGTCGTTCATGCGGTTCTTAGGGCTTGGCGTTGAGGACCGTGTTCCGGACGCCAAGACGGTCTGGCTCTACCGTGAGGCGCTGGCGCAGGCGGGCATGGTGGAGGCGCTGTTCAGCCAGTTCGACGGCCATCTGGCGCGGCAGGGCTACATCGCGCGGGGCGGACAGATCCTGGACGCGTCCATCGTGCCGGTGCCGAAGAACCGCAACACCCGCGATGAAAACAAGACCATCAAGAGCGGCGATATGCCCGAAGACTGGGAAAACAAGCCCGCGAAGCGCTCACAGAAAGACCTGGACGCGCGCTGGACGAAAAAACATGGCAAGAGCCATTACGGTTACAAGAACCACGTGAATGTGGATCGAAAGCACAAGCTGGTGCGGCGCTACCATGTCAGCAATGCGGCCCAGCATGACAGCCAGGCGGTGGATCACCTGCTGATGCGGGGCAACACCGGCTCCGGTGTCTGGGCGGATTCAGCCTATCAGTCCGAGGAAATGGAGGGCAAGCTGCGGGACCGCAAACTCAAGAGCCACATCCACCGCAAGGGCAAGCGGGGCAAGCCGCTGACCGAACAAGCCAAGGGCAGCAACCGGACCAAATCGACCGTGCGGGTCCGAGTTGAACATATATTCGGCGCGCAGACCAACGACATGGGCGGCACGCTGGTGCGCACGATCGGTCTGGTGCGGGCCAAGGCGAAGATCGGGATGAAAAATCTGGCCTACAACATGCGCCGCCTCGTCCAATTGCGCCGCATCAACCCGTGCCCGGCATGAAAACCGGGCAAACCAGCGAGCAGATCAGGCCGCAATGCCGGAAAAACCGGGAGTGAAAGGCGCCGCGTAGTGACCGTACCGGGACACCAGGCCACCAACCGACTGCCTCCTTTCCGCTTCACGCCAAACACACTGCTGCGCGGCCACGAAAATGGTTAAAAATCGAGGTGCCCCCTAGTCAGACAGACACAGCTTGTTGCCATCAAGGTCTCTCACATAGGCCGAGAATTTCGGCCCACGCTGACCCGGTGCGCCCTCGCAGGTGCCGCCCAGGACAAGGGCCAGGCCGTGCATCCTTTCAACGTCTTCCTTTGCCCCGACACAAAAGCCGACCATCGTGCCATTCCCGTTGGTTGCCGGCGCCTCGTCGAAGGGTGTCGCGATTGCGAAGGCAAAACCCTCGCCGAGCCAGTAGGTCATGCGGTCCGAGGGCGACATGGTCTGAAGACCCGCGCCCGCGAAAAGTGCGTCGTAGAAGGCCTTCGATGCGCGCATGTCGTTCGTTCCGACGACGACGTAATTCATTTTCATGGTTATCTCTCCGGTTCAATTGGTGGCTCAACTGACTGCTTGGCGCGCGCTCACACCACGACGACGTTGCCGCGCTTGTGCCCGGTCTCCATATGGCGGTGCGCCTCGATCAGGTCGCCCAATGGGTAGACCCGGTCGATGACAGGGGCCAGCGTGCCGTTCTCGGCCATCTCGACGAGGGTGCCCAGCATCGGGCGCAGCACGGCCGGCTTGAGCATCCCGGTAGCCGAGAAGCGCGCCTTGCGCGTGCCCGCAATCGCGGTGCGCAACATCGCGCCCAGCAGGCCGAGGCCCAGCACCGGGCAGACGTAGCGGCCGGAGCGGGTCAGGTTGCCCTTGGCCTCGGCGAAGGACGAGACGCCGATCGTATCGTAGATCACGTCATACCGCTCGGCCTGTCGGGTAAAATCCTCCTGGCCATAGTCGATGACCCGGACGGCCCCGAGTGCGGCCACCATGTCGGCGTTGCGGGCGCTGCAGGTGCCGGTGACCTCGGCGCCCATCGCCGCGGCGATCTGCACCGCCGCGCTGCCGAGGCTGCCCGAGGCGCCGAGGATCAGGACCTTTTGCCCGGCGCGCAGTTCAGCCACCTCGCGCAGGAAGTTCAGCGAGGTCAGCGGCCCATCGCACATCACGGCGGCGTCCTCATGCGAAAGTGCCGCGGGCTTCTTCATCAACACGCCGGATGCGTCGAGGCAGATGTGGCTGGCATTTGCCCCGAACTTCAACCCCGCCTCACCGAAGGCCACGTCGCCCACGACAAACCTGCTGACACGGTCACCCACGGCGATCACCTCGCCCGAGAGCCCCGTGCCTGACAGGTTTTGACGCGGGCGGCGCAGGCCAAGGAAAAGACGTGCAAAGCGGGGCTGCCCGGCCCGCATCATGCCATCGGCGCGCGTCACGGCCGAGGCGCGGATGCGGATCAGGATCTCGGTTGGGCCGGGTGCCGGAATGGGCCGGGTCACCGGGTTCAGCACCTCGGGAGTGCCATACTGATCGATGCTCCAGGCAGAGAGTGTTGCGGTCATGGTGGGCTCCTTTCGGTTCGATTGCCCTGTCTCTACCGGACCGAATTCCATCCGAATATTGCAGTTCATGCACCAGCGTGGTTCATAATCGTTCCAGATGGTGGATTGGAAATCTCTTCCGGCCTTTCTGGCCGTTGCGCGGGCGGGATCGCTGCGCGGGGCTGCCGAGCAGCTTGACGGCACCCACGCGACCGTGCGCCGACAGGTCGAGGGGCTCGAGGCGCAGCTGGGTGTGCAGCTGTTCCGGCGCAGTGCGGGCGGGCTGGACCTGTCGGCGGCGGGCCGCAAGCTTCTGCCGCAGGCACTCGAGGCCCAAGCGTCCTTGCGCCAGGGCTTCAACGCCGTTCGCGGGCTGGACAGCGAGGCGGCGGGGCGCATCCGCCTGTCAGCCGACCCGATGACCGCGCATTTCCTGCTGGCGCCGGTACTGGGCGAGTTCCTGTCGCTCTATCCCGACATCCACATCGACATGAACCTGTCCTACGCAATCGACTCGATCGAAAAGCTCGAAACCGACGTGTCGATCCGCCATGTGCGCGACCTCACCGGCGATGCCGTGGGGCGCAAGCTGTTTCCGCTCTCGATCGGGGTTTTCGCGTCGCGCAGCTACATCGACAGGCATCTGCACGACGCCGGGCCGCGCGGCGAGGGGCTGACCTGGCTCGGCTACGGTGACGTGCCGGAATTGCAGGCGATGATCGCCGCCTCGCCGTTTCCGCGTGCTGCGGTGCGCCATGCCATCCCGGATCCTGCGATGCATATGCATCTCGCCCGGGCCGGAGCGGGCATGACGTTCGTTGCCGCATGGGTGCAGAGCGTCTTTCCCGAACTTCAACGGGTGCCAGGAACCGAGCTAGACCAAAGCCGCTCGACTTGGGTGCTGATGCATGGCGATCTGCGCCGGGTGCAGCGGGTCAGGCTTTTCGTCGATTTCCTCTACGAGAGCCTGCTCGAGCGGCGCGCGGACTTCATCGGTTGAGTGCCGCTACAGCATCGACGCCCACTGGGTATCGGCATGGCACCCTCCGTGCAGGTGGATATGATCCATGGCTGGAAGTTTGCCGCACGCGTCGGTCCATTATGGTTTCAGATTCTCAGGGTGGTGAAGGTTCGACGTCGGGCCCATCCCCTCTGCCCAAAAATATACATAACCACCTGATTTCAAGAAAATAAAAACTCTTCAGAGCCTCCCAGGATACAGTTCGCGATTCATCTTGATCTCCGCAGCTCGCCGAGTTCATACACCTGAACGGAACGTGAACGACCTTCTTAAACCCTTTGCGACCCGCATGGGCGAAAGGTAGAAAGGTAACCGTAAGCGCACGATGTGCTGCACCAACCATGATTATCGGCGCAACCGGTGTCTCAGGGTATGCACGTTCAACGCCGCCACGCCCAAACCTGCGCCATGACGGTATCGTTGACCCGACGGAGGGACAACGACGTCTTTGGAACGCGCGCCACGCTTGCGAAAACCAGGCAGGTTCAGAACCTTACCACGCTTTCAAAATATTCCATCTGTAAGATGATTGAACCGCCCCGGGTTTGCCGGAGGCTGATTACGATTGGCTACGCGGCCATGTCGTCATTTTCCAGAGCTGCGTGGAAGTTGGCCTCTGCCTCGGCTGGCGGGACGTTCCCGTTGGGCGCGAGGAGGCGGCGGTCGTTGAACCGGTCCAGCCATTCCAGCGTCGCGTATTCGACGGCCTCGAAGCCGCCCGCGCGCTTGCCGCTGTCGATTTCGGCCCGCTTGACCTAATCGTGCAGAGTTTGCGGCGCGCAGCCAATCTTCGCGGCGATCGATGTGATTGCCTGCCACCGAGCGCCATGCTGGCCTTCGCCGTCAAGACCCATCCGCACGGCGCGCTCACGCACTTCAGGCGAAACCTTGTTCGTGGCCTTGCTCATGATGCTCCATCCTACTCGGGAGTTGGAACCTCCGGCAAACCCGGAGCGGTTTACCCGAAAGGACGGCCCGGTTCGGGCGATCGGTCACCATGTTCCGCAGCAGATCCGGATACTTGCGATGCTCTGGATGCGGCACCGTGGTTCGTGAGCGTTGAAAGACCGCCCGAAGCCCCATCTTCGCCATCAGCCGCTGGACGCGCTTGCGCCCGACGCAATAGCCTTGGTTGCGCAGGTGCGGCGCCATCCACCGGCCGGCAGGGCATTGCGCAGCAATGTCCCGAGAGGCTGACGGGGACCGTAGAACGGCGTCTCCATGAACTGCGCGCCCCTCTCGGGATCATGCTTTGCATGACCCTGCCGGGCAGTGGATCAGCTTCATCAGCGCCAGGTTCAACGGGGGTCTCCGTCTTGCCCGGACCATACCCACCGACCGGCTGATCTCGATCAGCGCGCATTGCCGGGAGATCGACAGCATCGGGTGCCTTGGCTCGATCATCTCACGCCTCCGGGTCATGCTCACCGCCCGGTCGCGGGGTCTCTCGAACCGATGGCTTTCGCCCGCTCACCTTTGGTCAAGAAATCGCGTTCCACCACCAGCTGGCCGATCTCGGCGTGCCGCTTTTCGATCTCGCCCTCCTTCTCCCCAGACTTCGCCGCGGCCTTGCCCGAGAATATCCCGGACATGCCCTCGGGCGCCTGCCGCTTCCAGGTGTCGATCAGGGTCTGATACACGCCGTGTCTGGACACCAGCTCGGCGACCGTCATCTCGCCAGGGATGGCTTCAAGGGCCCCCCTCGCCTTGAACCCGACGCCGGAATTCTTTCGTTTGCCAGCCCCGCTGTTCGTCCTCGTCATCGTTGGCGGCCAGCTTGGACAGGCGTCCGGTTTTCGGGGACCACCTCAGCCGCCGCCCGCGCCTTCAGCCCTCGACGTTGCGGGCCTGTGTCCGCTTGAAGTCACGGCGCGCCAGCCAGATCGACAGCCCGAGGAACGCCATGGTGAGAATATAAAGCGTGACCGATATCGGGCTGGCGATCAAAACGCCCCAGTCGCCATCCGAGATCGACATGGCACGGCGCAGATTGCGCTCCATGTCGCCGCCCAGCAAAAGTCCCAGCACCAATGGCACGAGACTGACATCAAGCTTGCGCAACAGATAGCCCAGCACTCCGAACGCAATCATCAACTGCAGATCGAAGCCCGAGTTCGAGATCGAAAAGACACCGACGAAGCTGACCGCCGCGACGATGGGCATCAGCGCCCAGGTGGGCACGATCATCAGCCGGCTGAACAGGCCGATCATCGGCAGGTTCAGGACCAGCAGCGCCACGTTGGCCATGTAGAGCGACGCGACCAGCCCCCAGACCAGATCAGGCTGGCGTTCGAACAATAGCGGCCCTGGCTGTACGTTCAGCGAAATCAGCATCGCGAGCATCACCGCCGTCGTTCCGGACCCGGGCACACCCAGAGACAACATCGGAATCAGCGCCCCGCCCGAGGCCGCGTTGTTGCCCGCCTCCGGGGCGGCGACGCCGCGCGGGTCGCCCTTGCCGAAGGTGCCGTCCTTGTCGCTGGTCTGCTTTTCCATCGAATACGCCATGACAGAGCCGAGCGAGGCTCCAGCACCGGGCAGCACCCCCGCCACAAACCCCACGACCGACCCTCGCAGGATCGCCCATCGCGTGAACCAGATGGTACGGACATCCGGCAACCAGCTGTCCAGCCCGATGGGCTTGGCCCGGTCGACGGCCGCCTTTTCCAGCAGCATCAGGATCTCGGAGAGCGCGAACAATCCGACCAGCGCGACGATCGGGTCGACACCGTCGTAGATGTGATAATTCTCGAACGTATAGCGCGGGATACCCGAGATCGGGTCCAGCCCGATCGTGGCGATCATCAGCCCCAGCAGGGCCGAGATCAGCGTCTTGCGGGGGTCCACGCCGGCGATGCCGCCGATGGTGATGAAGGCCAGGACGTATAGCGCAAAGTAATCCGCCGGTCCGAAATGGATCGCGGCACGCGCCAGAACCGGCGCGAACAGCGTCAGGCCGATCACCGCGACCGTGGCGCCAAAGAACGATGCCACGCCGGAAATCGCCAGCGCATCCGCCGCTCGGCCTTGCTGCGCCATCGGGTAGCCGTCGAGCGTGGTCATCACCGCCGGCTCGTCACCGGGGATGTTGAGCAGGATCGAACTGATCCGCCCGCCATACATCGCCCCGAAATAGACCGAAGACAGCAGGATCAGCGACGATGTGGCGTCGAACCCGAAGGCGAAGGTCAGCGGGATCAGGATCGCCACGCCATTGACCGGACCGAGACCCGGAAGCGCGCCGATCAGCGTGCCGGAAAAGCATCCCAGCAGCAGCAGCGCGATGTTCAGCGGGGTCAGCGCGACGGCAAAGCCGCCGGCCAGAAGGGAAAGGGTTTCCATAAGCGCACCTTGTGCTGCGTGTCGTTGTGCTGCGTGTCAGTCGAACCAGCGGCCGAGAAAGGCCAGCGGCAGCCCCAGAATCTGGTCGAACAGCGCCCACAGAGCGGGTGCGAATATCGCAGCGAGGATCAACGCGCGAAGCGGCGCCCCGCCCAGCACGATGCCGATGCCCAGGATCAGGCCGAACGTCGCGAGCGGAAAACCCAGATCGCGCAGCAACAGCGCATAACCCAGCAGGATGGCCAGCGCGGCCACCTGCCGCAGCATGTGGGGCGGGTCGGGCCATTGGACCTGTCCGATCGGAAACACCACCAGCGAGGCCGACAGGATCATCGCCGGGATGCCCACGATCACGGGAAAGACGGATGGGCCCAGCACGTCGCCGAAGCTGGCCGTGTAGTCGCGCCCGTACCAGGTATAAAGCGCCGCGATCATGAAGATCGCGACGCCGGCCAGTCTGACCGTCATTCAATCACGCCGATATCGCGCGAAATGTCCTCCATGACCTGCGCCTCCTCCATGACGAAGTCGGAGAACTCGGCGCCGCCGCGCCAGATCGGGATCAGCCCGGATTCGACGGCCGCGGTCTGCCACGCCTCGGAATTGTACAGCGTCTCGAGGTCGGACACCCATTCGTCGTAGGCCTCGTCCGACACCTCGCCGCCGGTGTAGAGGCCGCGCCAGTTGTAGCCGGTCACGTCGATGCCCTGCGATTTGGCGGTCGGGATGTCGGGAAAGGCCGGGATCGGATCGTCCGACAGCGCGGCGAGGATGCGGATGTCGCCCGACTCGACGAAACCCGCGATCTCGCCCAGATCGGTCGACACGACGTCGATCTGGCCGCCCATCATCTGCGTCACCGCGTCGGTGCCGCCGTCGAACTGCACCCAGCGCACGTCGCCCAGCGTGTCGAGCCCGCCTTCACGCGCGACCATCAGCAGGCGGATGTGATCCCAGCCGCCGGCGCCCGACGATCCCGCCGTCACCAGCGAGCCCGGATCCTCCGCCAGCATCTCGGTCAGCTGCCCGAGCGACTCGATCGGGCTGTCGTCATCCACTGCGATCACGCCCACATCCGCGCCCAGCATGGCCAGATAGCGCATCGTGTCGACCGGCGCAGGATAGCGCCCTTGCGCGATCTGCGTGATGCCGACGGTCGACGTGGCGACGATCAGTTCCTCGTCGGCCGGCCGCTCGGTTGCGACCATGGCAAAGGTCACCGCACCGACGCCGCCCGGCATGTTCGTGACCTGGACATTGCCCTCCACAAGGTCCAGCTCCGTCAGAATGCGGCCGATTGTGCGGCAGGTGAAATCCCAGCCGCCGCCCGGCGCCGACGGCGCGATGCATTCGGTGGCCGATGCCGGGGCGCCGAACGTTACTGCCGCGCTCATCGCGGCTACCAGCGTCGCCGAAGTGGTCGTGAAAATCTTCATAGCTCCATCCTCCCTTGGATTCCTTCATAAAATGACAGTTGACGCCGCTTTGCAAGTGGTCGCGACGGGCCGCGGAATTTGAAACCGTGCACCGCCCGGCAGGGACCGGATCGCGCGGGATGGATCCGGTAGGCTGAACGCCGGTGCTCAAGGCGCCTCTCTTGCCGTGGGCGCGGAATCTTGGCATCTGTCGGCAGAGGCCCGGCCGGGTGCACGCATCACGCGGTGCCCGAAAGCGTGACCCGAAAACGTGAAAGGAACCGCAATGGCCACCGTAGCCCCCGTGCCGCAGGGCACCCGGATCACCATATGCGAGGTTGGCCCCCGTGACGGGTTCCAGAGCGAGAAGACGTTCATCCCGACGCAAAAGAAGATCGAGATCGCCAACGCCCTGTTCGCTGCAGGGCTGCGTCACATGCAGATCACGTCGTTCGTCAGTCCGCGCGCCGTGCCGCAATTGGCCGACGCCGAAGAGGTCCTGGCCGGTATCGACCGCCCCGAAGGCGCCTGGGTGACCGCGCTGGTGCCCAACCTGCGCGGTGCAGAGCGCGCGGCCGGCGCGGGCGTGGACGCGGTGCATACGGTCCTGTCGGCCTCCGAGACACACAACCTCAAGAACCTCAACCGCCCCGTCGATCAGTCGCTGGCGGAACTGGACGCCGTGTTCGACGTGCTGTCCGGGGCCGGTATTGTCGTCGAAGGCGGGATCGCCACCGCCTTCGGCTGCCCCTTCGAAGGCATCGTGCCGCCCGAACAGCTGGCGCGCATCGCCAGGCGGTATCAGGATCTTGGCGCCACCAGCGTGTCGCTGGGCGACACGACGGGCATGGCGACGCCACTGACCGTGCAGGCCGCCATCCGCGCCATCCGCGACGCCGCGCCGGGGCTGGAGATTCACCTGCATTTCCACAACACGCGCGGCGTCGGGCTCGCCTGCGTCATGACCGGGCTGGCCGAGGGTGTGACGCATTACGACGCGGCGGTCGGCGGCCTTGGCGGCTGTCCCTTCGCCGCCGGCGCCACCGGCAACATCTGCACAGAGGATCTGGCCTATCTGCTGCAGGAAAGCGGCTATGAGACCGGCGTGGACCTGGACCACCTGATCGACGCCGCGGCGTTGGCGCAGGATGTCATCGGACGCGCGCTGCCCGGGCAGCTGCTCAAGGCCGGGCCGCGCCTGAAACGCCATGACCCGGAGCTGACCCTGACGGCCGAAGGATGAGCGCGCTTCCCTTGTCCGGCGTGAAGGTCATCGACCTGACGCGCATCCTTTCCGGTCCGTTTTGTTCGATGATCCTGGGCGATCTGGGTGCCGACGTGATCAAGATCGAGGCGCCAGGCGGGGATTCCGTGCGCAAGCAGGGGCATATGGTCGAAGGGCTGTCGTGGTATTTCGCCGGCTTCAACCGCAACAAGCGATCGATGGAGCTGAACCTGCGCGCGCCTGAAGGCATCGCCGTGCTGGAACACCTGCTGGCCGACGCCGACATCCTGACCGAGAATTTCCGCCCCGGCACACTGGAAAAGATGGGCCTGACCGAGGCGCATCTGGAACAGATCAACCCCGATCTGATCGTCGTCAGCGTCAATGGCTACGGCTCCACCGGTCCTTATGCCGACCGCCCGGCCTTCGACTTCATCGCGCAGGCCATGTCGGGCTACATGGCCACCAACGGTACGCCCGAAACGGGGCCGCTGCGCACCGCGCCGCCGATCACGGATCTGGTCGCCGGGCTGTACGCCGCGCTGGGGGCCGTGGCGGCGCTGCGCGGCCGCGAGCAGGGCGGCCCGGCGCAGCGGGTCGAGGCGTCGATGATGATGTCGATGATGTCGATGCTGGCCTATCTGTCGTCGAACGCGCTGGCGACCGGGCGCGATCCGGTGCCCACCGGCAACGACCATCCCATCGCCTCGCCCTACGGGCTGTTCCGCGCGTCGGATGGCGACATCGCCGTCGCCCCCTCGACCGAGGTGATCGTGCGCCGCTTTCTGGCCGAGCTGGGGCTGGAACACCTGTTGTCGGACCCGCGCTTCGAGACCAACGCCCTGCGCTTGAACAACCGCGTCGCACTCAATGCGCTGATCGACGCGGCGCTGGCCGATGGCACGCAAGACGACTGGATCGCGCGGCTGAACAGGGCCGGCGTGCCCTGCGGCCGGGTGCAATCGCTGACAGAGGCGCTGACCGATCCGCAGGTCGCCGCGCAGGACATGGTGCTGCGCGTGCCCCATCCCGGCCGTGGCAGCGTCGGGATGACCGGCTTTCCGATCAAGTTCTCGCAAACGCCGCTCGGCGTGCGCCATCCCACGCCTGAGCTGGGCGCCCAGGGCCCGGAGATCCTGCGCGCAACGGGCTACAGTGAAGCGCAGATCGCGACGTTGATCGCGCGCGGGGTTCTGGGCAACGGAAACGAGCCTGTTGGATAGCCGCTTCGGCGCTCTCTCTGCCGTCGAGGGCCATGTCCGACGTCAGAACCACAGCCATGATCGGCTTTGTTGATGGCGTGGATGCCCCCTCCCGACGGCATCGCAATGTGCCAATGTGATGAGTGTTGAAGCCATCACAAAAGGAGAGAGCATCCATGTCCGAGGTTACCATCATCGGAATCGATCTGGCAAAACGTGTCTTCCAGCTTCATGGCGCGCGCTACAACGGATCAGTCGCTTTTCGCAAGAAGCTGTCCAGGGGTCAGCTATTGGCGTTCATTGCTCGGCATCCCAAGTGCGTTATCGCCATGGAAGCATGCGCGACAGCACATGGCTGGGGTCGCGAGTTCGGGAAGCTGGGGCATGAGGTCCGCTTGATCCCGCCAGTCTATGTGAAGCCTTTCGTCAAGCGTCAGAAGAACGACGCCGCCGACGCCGAGGCGATCGTTGAGGCAGCGTTGCGTCCGACCATGCGCTTTGTCGCGGTGAAGACGGAAGATCAGCAGGCCCGCGCGATGCTGTTTCGAACACGGCAGATGTTCGTGGGGCAGCGCACCCAAATGATAAACGCCTTGCGCGGACACCTTGCCGAGCATGGTCTGGTCGCCGCGCGAGGGCCTGCCCATCTCAAGCGGCTTGCGGACGCGATTGCAGAGGATGACACCTCGCTGCCTGACGAGGTTCGAGAACTCGGACAGATGTATCTGGAGCAGATTGATGGCCTGTCCGCTCGGATCGCAGAGCTTGACGGGAAGATGAAGCGCGCTGCCAAAGAAGCCAATCTGGCGCGTCGGGCGCAAACCATGCCTGGGGTCGGCCCTGTCACGGCTTTGGCGATCGAAACATTTGCACCTGACTTGGCCACCTTCAAGCGTGGACGTGATTTTGCTGCCTGGCTCGGGCTCGTGCCGAAACAGCACTCGACTGGCGGGAAAGCACGGCTCGGGAAGACATCGAAAATGGGCCAGCGCGATATCCGCACGCTTCTGGTGTCCGGCGCCATGGCCGTTCTTCAGGCGGTTGAGCGGTTTGATACGCCGAAAAACGGCTGGCTGAAACGTCTACTTGTTCCATCCCGGATGATCACATTTCCCCTCGGCGATCAGCGCTTTTCATGGCAAGATCGGTTCTGAGGGAACTTCGGGACGGGGAGCCACCATGCTGATTCATCTTCACAAGCAAGCCACAACGACGCCGAAGGTTCGGGCCGCAATCCAGGCCAGCGGTGATGCCGGAACGGCGCTTGCGGAACGTTTTGGGGTTACCGCGCAAACCATTTATAAATGGCGCAAGCGGGACAGTGTCGAGGATCGCAGCCACACGCCGCATCGCCTGCAAACGACGTTGACGCCTGCGCAGGAGGCCGTCGCGGTGGCCTTGCGCAAGACGCTACTGGTCTCGCTCGACGATCTGCTGGCGGTAGTGCGCGAGTTTCTGAACCCGAACGCCTCGCGTTCCGGGCTGGACCGTTGCTTGCGGCGGCATGGCGTGGGAAACCTGCGCGATCTCACGGCCAAGGAACAGAAGCCGAAGCACAGCGCCTTCAAGGCTTACGAGCCTGGATACATCCATATCGACGTGAAATACCTGCCTCAAATGGCCGATGAGACCTCGCGCCGCTATCTCTTCGTAGCGATTGATCGGGCGACCCGCTGGGTTTTCATCAGCGTCTTCAAAGCCAAGACCGCCGCAAACGCGCGCCGCTTCCTGCGGGATCTGGAGCGCGCCTGCCCAATCCGTATCCGCACCATTCTTACGGACAACGGCAAGGAGTTCACGGATCGGCTCTTCGGCCTGCGTAAGCGGGCGGCAACTGGAGCGCATGAGTTTGACACGCTCTGCACCGTCTTGGACATCGAGCACCGCCTGACCCCGCCGAAATCACCCCAGACCAACGGCATGGTGGAGCGCTTCAACGGCCGCATCGAGGAGGTGCTGCAAAGCCACCACTTCCGATCTGGCGAAGAACTGGAGACGACGCTGCACCGCTATGTCTGGCTCTACAACCAGCAGCTCCCGCAATCAGCCTTGGGCAGCAAGTCGCCCTTGCAGGCCATGAAAGACTGGCACAAACTCAAGCCGGAGCTGTTTAGGAAACAGCCATACTACCTTCCGGGATGTGACAGGTATGCACGTTCAACGCCGCCACGCCCAAACCTGCGCCATGACGGTATCGTTGACCCGACGGAGGGACAACGACGTCTTTGGAACGCGCGCCACGCTTGCGAAAACCAGGCAGGTTCAGAACCTTACCACGCTTTCAAAATATTCCATCTGTAAGATGATTGAACCGCCCCGGGTTTGCCGGAGGCTGATTACGATTGGCTACGCGGCCATGTCGTCATTTTCCAGAGCTGCGTGGAAGTTGGCCTCTGCCTCGGCTGGCGGGACGTTCCCGTTGGGCGCGAGGAGGCGGCGGTCGTTGAACCGGTCCAGCCATTCCAGCGTCGCGTATTCGACGGCCTCGAAGCCGCCCGCGCGCTTGCCGCTGTCGATTTCGGCCCGCTTGACCTAATCGTGCAGAGTTTGCGGCGCGCAGCCAATCTTCGCGGCGATCGATGTGATTGCCTGCCACCGAGCGCCATGCTGGCCTTCGCCGTCAAGACCCATCCGCACGGCGCGCTCACGCACTTCAGGCGAAACCTTGTTCGTGGCCTTGCTCATGATGCTCCATCCTACTCGGGAGTTGGAACCTCCGGCAAACCCGGAGCGGTTTACCCGAAAGGACGGCCCGGTTCGGGCGATCGGTCACCATGTTCCGCAGCAGATCCGGATACTTGCGATGCTCTGGATGCGGCACCGTGGTTCGTGAGCGTTGAAAGACCGCCCGAAGCCCCATCTTCGCCATCAGCCGCTGGACGCGCTTGCGCCCGACGCAATAGCCTTGGTTGCGCAGGTGCGGCGCCATCCACCGGCCGGCAGGGCATTGCGCAGCAATGTCCCGAGAGGCTGACGGGGACCGTAGAACGGCGTCTCCATGAACTGCGCGCCCCTCTCGGGATCATGCTTTGCATGACCCTGCCGGGCAGTGGATCAGCTTCATCAGCGCCAGGTTCAACGGGGGTCTCCGTCTTGCCCGGACCATACCCACCGACCGGCTGATCTCGATCAGCGCGCATTGCCGGGAGATCGACAGCATCGGGTGCCTTGGCTCGATCATCTCACGCCTCCGGGTCATGCTCACCGCCCGGTCGCGGGGTCTCTCGAACCGATGGCTTTCGCCCGCTCACCTTTGGTCAAGAAATCGCGTTCCACCACCAGCTGGCCGATCTCGGCGTGCCGCTTTTCGATCTCGCCCTCCTTCTCCCCAGACTTCGCCGCGGCCTTGCCCGAGAATATCCCGGACATGCCCTCGGGCGCCTGCCGCTTCCAGGTGTCGATCAGGGTCTGATACACGCCGTGTCTGGACACCAGCTCGGCGACCGTCATCTCGCCAGGGATGGCTTCAAGGGCCCCCCTCGCCTTGAACCCGACGCCGGAATTCTTTCGTTTGCCAGCCCCGCTGTTCGTCCTCGTCATCGTTGGCGGCCAGCTTGGACAGGCGTCCGGTTTTCGGGGACCACCTCAGCCGCCGCCCGCGCCTTCAGCCCTCGACGTTGCGGGCCTGTGTCCGCTTGAAGTCACGGCGCGCCAGCCAGATCGACAGCCCGAGGAACGCCATGGTGAGAATATAAAGCGTGACCGATATCGGGCTGGCGATCAAAACGCCCCAGTCGCCATCCGAGATCGACATGGCACGGCGCAGATTGCGCTCCATGTCGCCGCCCAGCAAAAGTCCCAGCACCAATGGCACGAGACTGACATCAAGCTTGCGCAACAGATAGCCCAGCACTCCGAACGCAATCATCAACTGCAGATCGAAGCCCGAGTTCGAGATCGAAAAGACACCGACGAAGCTGACCGCCGCGACGATGGGCATCAGCGCCCAGGTGGGCACGATCATCAGCCGGCTGAACAGGCCGATCATCGGCAGGTTCAGGACCAGCAGCGCCACGTTGGCCATGTAGAGCGACGCGACCAGCCCCCAGACCAGATCAGGCTGGCGTTCGAACAATAGCGGCCCTGGCTGTACGTTCAGCGAAATCAGCATCGCGAGCATCACCGCCGTCGTTCCGGACCCGGGCACACCCAGAGACAACATCGGAATCAGCGCCCCGCCCGAGGCCGCGTTGTTGCCCGCCTCCGGGGCGGCGACGCCGCGCGGGTCGCCCTTGCCGAAGGTGCCGTCCTTGTCGCTGGTCTGCTTTTCCATCGAATACGCCATGACAGAGCCGAGCGAGGCTCCAGCACCGGGCAGCACCCCCGCCACAAACCCCACGACCGACCCTCGCAGGATCGCCCATCGCGTGAACCAGATGGTACGGACATCCGGCAACCAGCTGTCCAGCCCGATGGGCTTGGCCCGGTCGACGGCCGCCTTTTCCAGCAGCATCAGGATCTCGGAGAGCGCGAACAATCCGACCAGCGCGACGATCGGGTCGACACCGTCGTAGATGTGATAATTCTCGAACGTATAGCGCGGGATACCCGAGATCGGGTCCAGCCCGATCGTGGCGATCATCAGCCCCAGCAGGGCCGAGATCAGCGTCTTGCGGGGGTCCACGCCGGCGATGCCGCCGATGGTGATGAAGGCCAGGACGTATAGCGCAAAGTAATCCGCCGGTCCGAAATGGATCGCGGCACGCGCCAGAACCGGCGCGAACAGCGTCAGGCCGATCACCGCGACCGTGGCGCCAAAGAACGATGCCACGCCGGAAATCGCCAGCGCATCCGCCGCTCGGCCTTGCTGCGCCATCGGGTAGCCGTCGAGCGTGGTCATCACCGCCGGCTCGTCACCGGGGATGTTGAGCAGGATCGAACTGATCCGCCCGCCATACATCGCCCCGAAATAGACCGAAGACAGCAGGATCAGCGACGATGTGGCGTCGAACCCGAAGGCGAAGGTCAGCGGGATCAGGATCGCCACGCCATTGACCGGACCGAGACCCGGAAGCGCGCCGATCAGCGTGCCGGAAAAGCATCCCAGCAGCAGCAGCGCGATGTTCAGCGGGGTCAGCGCGACGGCAAAGCCGCCGGCCAGAAGGGAAAGGGTTTCCATAAGCGCACCTTGTGCTGCGTGTCGTTGTGCTGCGTGTCAGTCGAACCAGCGGCCGAGAAAGGCCAGCGGCAGCCCCAGAATCTGGTCGAACAGCGCCCACAGAGCGGGTGCGAATATCGCAGCGAGGATCAACGCGCGAAGCGGCGCCCCGCCCAGCACGATGCCGATGCCCAGGATCAGGCCGAACGTCGCGAGCGGAAAACCCAGATCGCGCAGCAACAGCGCATAACCCAGCAGGATGGCCAGCGCGGCCACCTGCCGCAGCATGTGGGGCGGGTCGGGCCATTGGACCTGTCCGATCGGAAACACCACCAGCGAGGCCGACAGGATCATCGCCGGGATGCCCACGATCACGGGAAAGACGGATGGGCCCAGCACGTCGCCGAAGCTGGCCGTGTAGTCGCGCCCGTACCAGGTATAAAGCGCCGCGATCATGAAGATCGCGACGCCGGCCAGTCTGACCGTCATTCAATCACGCCGATATCGCGCGAAATGTCCTCCATGACCTGCGCCTCCTCCATGACGAAGTCGGAGAACTCGGCGCCGCCGCGCCAGATCGGGATCAGCCCGGATTCGACGGCCGCGGTCTGCCACGCCTCGGAATTGTACAGCGTCTCGAGGTCGGACACCCATTCGTCGTAGGCCTCGTCCGACACCTCGCCGCCGGTGTAGAGGCCGCGCCAGTTGTAGCCGGTCACGTCGATGCCCTGCGATTTGGCGGTCGGGATGTCGGGAAAGGCCGGGATCGGATCGTCCGACAGCGCGGCGAGGATGCGGATGTCGCCCGACTCGACGAAACCCGCGATCTCGCCCAGATCGGTCGACACGACGTCGATCTGGCCGCCCATCATCTGCGTCACCGCGTCGGTGCCGCCGTCGAACTGCACCCAGCGCACGTCGCCCAGCGTGTCGAGCCCGCCTTCACGCGCGACCATCAGCAGGCGGATGTGATCCCAGCCGCCGGCGCCCGACGATCCCGCCGTCACCAGCGAGCCCGGATCCTCCGCCAGCATCTCGGTCAGCTGCCCGAGCGACTCGATCGGGCTGTCGTCATCCACTGCGATCACGCCCACATCCGCGCCCAGCATGGCCAGATAGCGCATCGTGTCGACCGGCGCAGGATAGCGCCCTTGCGCGATCTGCGTGATGCCGACGGTCGACGTGGCGACGATCAGTTCCTCGTCGGCCGGCCGCTCGGTTGCGACCATGGCAAAGGTCACCGCACCGACGCCGCCCGGCATGTTCGTGACCTGGACATTGCCCTCCACAAGGTCCAGCTCCGTCAGAATGCGGCCGATTGTGCGGCAGGTGAAATCCCAGCCGCCGCCCGGCGCCGACGGCGCGATGCATTCGGTGGCCGATGCCGGGGCGCCGAACGTTACTGCCGCGCTCATCGCGGCTACCAGCGTCGCCGAAGTGGTCGTGAAAATCTTCATAGCTCCATCCTCCCTTGGATTCCTTCATAAAATGACAGTTGACGCCGCTTTGCAAGTGGTCGCGACGGGCCGCGGAATTTGAAACCGTGCACCGCCCGGCAGGGACCGGATCGCGCGGGATGGATCCGGTAGGCTGAACGCCGGTGCTCAAGGCGCCTCTCTTGCCGTGGGCGCGGAATCTTGGCATCTGTCGGCAGAGGCCCGGCCGGGTGCACGCATCACGCGGTGCCCGAAAGCGTGACCCGAAAACGTGAAAGGAACCGCAATGGCCACCGTAGCCCCCGTGCCGCAGGGCACCCGGATCACCATATGCGAGGTTGGCCCCCGTGACGGGTTCCAGAGCGAGAAGACGTTCATCCCGACGCAAAAGAAGATCGAGATCGCCAACGCCCTGTTCGCTGCAGGGCTGCGTCACATGCAGATCACGTCGTTCGTCAGTCCGCGCGCCGTGCCGCAATTGGCCGACGCCGAAGAGGTCCTGGCCGGTATCGACCGCCCCGAAGGCGCCTGGGTGACCGCGCTGGTGCCCAACCTGCGCGGTGCAGAGCGCGCGGCCGGCGCGGGCGTGGACGCGGTGCATACGGTCCTGTCGGCCTCCGAGACACACAACCTCAAGAACCTCAACCGCCCCGTCGATCAGTCGCTGGCGGAACTGGACGCCGTGTTCGACGTGCTGTCCGGGGCCGGTATTGTCGTCGAAGGCGGGATCGCCACCGCCTTCGGCTGCCCCTTCGAAGGCATCGTGCCGCCCGAACAGCTGGCGCGCATCGCCAGGCGGTATCAGGATCTTGGCGCCACCAGCGTGTCGCTGGGCGACACGACGGGCATGGCGACGCCACTGACCGTGCAGGCCGCCATCCGCGCCATCCGCGACGCCGCGCCGGGGCTGGAGATTCACCTGCATTTCCACAACACGCGCGGCGTCGGGCTCGCCTGCGTCATGACCGGGCTGGCCGAGGGTGTGACGCATTACGACGCGGCGGTCGGCGGCCTTGGCGGCTGTCCCTTCGCCGCCGGCGCCACCGGCAACATCTGCACAGAGGATCTGGCCTATCTGCTGCAGGAAAGCGGCTATGAGACCGGCGTGGACCTGGACCACCTGATCGACGCCGCGGCGTTGGCGCAGGATGTCATCGGACGCGCGCTGCCCGGGCAGCTGCTCAAGGCCGGGCCGCGCCTGAAACGCCATGACCCGGAGCTGACCCTGACGGCCGAAGGATGAGCGCGCTTCCCTTGTCCGGCGTGAAGGTCATCGACCTGACGCGCATCCTTTCCGGTCCGTTTTGTTCGATGATCCTGGGCGATCTGGGTGCCGACGTGATCAAGATCGAGGCGCCAGGCGGGGATTCCGTGCGCAAGCAGGGGCATATGGTCGAAGGGCTGTCGTGGTATTTCGCCGGCTTCAACCGCAACAAGCGATCGATGGAGCTGAACCTGCGCGCGCCTGAAGGCATCGCCGTGCTGGAACACCTGCTGGCCGACGCCGACATCCTGACCGAGAATTTCCGCCCCGGCACACTGGAAAAGATGGGCCTGACCGAGGCGCATCTGGAACAGATCAACCCCGATCTGATCGTCGTCAGCGTCAATGGCTACGGCTCCACCGGTCCTTATGCCGACCGCCCGGCCTTCGACTTCATCGCGCAGGCCATGTCGGGCTACATGGCCACCAACGGTACGCCCGAAACGGGGCCGCTGCGCACCGCGCCGCCGATCACGGATCTGGTCGCCGGGCTGTACGCCGCGCTGGGGGCCGTGGCGGCGCTGCGCGGCCGCGAGCAGGGCGGCCCGGCGCAGCGGGTCGAGGCGTCGATGATGATGTCGATGATGTCGATGCTGGCCTATCTGTCGTCGAACGCGCTGGCGACCGGGCGCGATCCGGTGCCCACCGGCAACGACCATCCCATCGCCTCGCCCTACGGGCTGTTCCGCGCGTCGGATGGCGACATCGCCGTCGCCCCCTCGACCGAGGTGATCGTGCGCCGCTTTCTGGCCGAGCTGGGGCTGGAACACCTGTTGTCGGACCCGCGCTTCGAGACCAACGCCCTGCGCTTGAACAACCGCGTCGCACTCAATGCGCTGATCGACGCGGCGCTGGCCGATGGCACGCAAGACGACTGGATCGCGCGGCTGAACAGGGCCGGCGTGCCCTGCGGCCGGGTGCAATCGCTGACAGAGGCGCTGACCGATCCGCAGGTCGCCGCGCAGGACATGGTGCTGCGCGTGCCCCATCCCGGCCGTGGCAGCGTCGGGATGACCGGCTTTCCGATCAAGTTCTCGCAAACGCCGCTCGGCGTGCGCCATCCCACGCCTGAGCTGGGCGCCCAGGGCCCGGAGATCCTGCGCGCAACGGGCTACAGTGAAGCGCAGATCGCGACGTTGATCGCGCGCGGGGTTCTGGGCAACGGAAACGAGCCTGTTGGATAGCCGCTTCGGCGCTCTCTCTGCCGTCGAGGGCCATGTCCGACGTCAGAACCACAGCCATGATCGGCTTTGTTGATGGCGTGGATGCCCCCTCCCGACGGCATCGCAATGTGCCAATGTGATGAGTGTTGAAGCCATCACAAAAGGAGAGAGCATCCATGTCCGAGGTTACCATCATCGGAATCGATCTGGCAAAACGTGTCTTCCAGCTTCATGGCGCGCGCTACAACGGATCAGTCGCTTTTCGCAAGAAGCTGTCCAGGGGTCAGCTATTGGCGTTCATTGCTCGGCATCCCAAGTGCGTTATCGCCATGGAAGCATGCGCGACAGCACATGGCTGGGGTCGCGAGTTCGGGAAGCTGGGGCATGAGGTCCGCTTGATCCCGCCAGTCTATGTGAAGCCTTTCGTCAAGCGTCAGAAGAACGACGCCGCCGACGCCGAGGCGATCGTTGAGGCAGCGTTGCGTCCGACCATGCGCTTTGTCGCGGTGAAGACGGAAGATCAGCAGGCCCGCGCGATGCTGTTTCGAACACGGCAGATGTTCGTGGGGCAGCGCACCCAAATGATAAACGCCTTGCGCGGACACCTTGCCGAGCATGGTCTGGTCGCCGCGCGAGGGCCTGCCCATCTCAAGCGGCTTGCGGACGCGATTGCAGAGGATGACACCTCGCTGCCTGACGAGGTTCGAGAACTCGGACAGATGTATCTGGAGCAGATTGATGGCCTGTCCGCTCGGATCGCAGAGCTTGACGGGAAGATGAAGCGCGCTGCCAAAGAAGCCAATCTGGCGCGTCGGGCGCAAACCATGCCTGGGGTCGGCCCTGTCACGGCTTTGGCGATCGAAACATTTGCACCTGACTTGGCCACCTTCAAGCGTGGACGTGATTTTGCTGCCTGGCTCGGGCTCGTGCCGAAACAGCACTCGACTGGCGGGAAAGCACGGCTCGGGAAGACATCGAAAATGGGCCAGCGCGATATCCGCACGCTTCTGGTGTCCGGCGCCATGGCCGTTCTTCAGGCGGTTGAGCGGTTTGATACGCCGAAAAACGGCTGGCTGAAACGTCTACTTGTTCCATCCCGGATGATCACATTTCCCCTCGGCGATCAGCGCTTTTCATGGCAAGATCGGTTCTGAGGGAACTTCGGGACGGGGAGCCACCATGCTGATTCATCTTCACAAGCAAGCCACAACGACGCCGAAGGTTCGGGCCGCAATCCAGGCCAGCGGTGATGCCGGAACGGCGCTTGCGGAACGTTTTGGGGTTACCGCGCAAACCATTTATAAATGGCGCAAGCGGGACAGTGTCGAGGATCGCAGCCACACGCCGCATCGCCTGCAAACGACGTTGACGCCTGCGCAGGAGGCCGTCGCGGTGGCCTTGCGCAAGACGCTACTGGTCTCGCTCGACGATCTGCTGGCGGTAGTGCGCGAGTTTCTGAACCCGAACGCCTCGCGTTCCGGGCTGGACCGTTGCTTGCGGCGGCATGGCGTGGGAAACCTGCGCGATCTCACGGCCAAGGAACAGAAGCCGAAGCACAGCGCCTTCAAGGCTTACGAGCCTGGATACATCCATATCGACGTGAAATACCTGCCTCAAATGGCCGATGAGACCTCGCGCCGCTATCTCTTCGTAGCGATTGATCGGGCGACCCGCTGGGTTTTCATCAGCGTCTTCAAAGCCAAGACCGCCGCAAACGCGCGCCGCTTCCTGCGGGATCTGGAG
>Ga0307934_1000631_pt1 | contig 25087 bp, 18 predicted proteins | sample OrgLakmetageno90_FD_201838 | JGI IMG/M metagenome (GOLD analysis project Ga0307934, IMG submission 201838) | Saline water microbial communities from Organic Lake, Antarctica - #90 | ecosystem: Environmental > Aquatic > Non-marine Saline and Alkaline > Saline | place: Antarctica: Organic Lake... | reverse complement strand
AGAGAAATTAGTGATAATAGGTCAAGATACGCGTAGCTCTAGTGATATGCTGAAATTTGCCTTAGTATCTGGCTTGAGTGGTGCGGGTATTCATGTGATAGATTTGGGTGTGGTTCCTACACCTGTAGTTGCTTTTATGACTATAAAGTATAAGGCATCAGCAGGGTTTGTGATTACAGCATCACACAATAAATATACAGATAATGGTATCAAACTTTTTTCAGCGGATGGTTTTAAGCTTGATGATGCTCTAGAAGCAGAAGTTGAGGCTAAAATTGATGGGGAGTTTGTCTATCAAGATGACTGCCAATTTGGTTGTTATAATCTTTTGGAAAACTCTACTGCAGAGTATATAGAAGACTGCCATAAAAGATTTAAAGATGTGGTTTCATATAAGGGTAAAGTTGTAGTTGACTGTGCTCATGGTGCTGGATCTAAACACTTTGAAAGCTTGCTTGATGTATTTGGTATAGATTATGTAACTATCGCATCAAGTCCTGATGGTGTGAATATAAATGTGGACTGTGGTGCAACTTGTGTATCAAATGTAGCAAAAGTAGTGTTAGAGCATAAAGCTGATTTGGGTATATCCCTAGACGGCGATGCTGATAGAATAATGATTGTAGATGAGAACGGTTGTGAGATAGATGGTGATGGAATACTCAACATTATCGCACAATTCGCGGATATTTGTGGTGGAACTGATGGTATAGTCGGTACGCAAATGACAAATATGAGCTATGAAAATCACTACAAGAAAAACGATATTCCATTTATCCGCTCAAAAGTGGGTGATAGGTATGTGCTAGAAGATTTGGTTAAGTATGGTTATAAAATAGGTGGTGAATCATCTGGTCATGTAATCAATCTAAATTTTGGTACAACAGGAGATGGTCTATTTACAGCTATACAATTGTTAGCAGTATTTTCTCAGCATAATAAACCTGTATCTCAATTTAAAATACAAGGCGAGCTTATGCAGCAGACACTTATAAATGTGCCGTTGACTAAAAAAGTTGTGCCAGCTGATCTTGAAAAATTAGCTGATGATGTGAAAGAAGTAGAAAAGCAGTTAGGCAGTCATGGTAGAGTGCTTTTGAGACCATCTGGTACAGAGCCTGTGCTACGCGTAATGGTAGAAGCAGATGATAAGAGCTTAGCTAAGAAATATGCTGATTATTTGGTAGAGAAAGTTAAGGCTAAGATTTAAGTGAAATGGTAAGGAGATCCCCAGTCAAGCTGAGGATTTCATTATGTTTTTTGTAGTAGGGATAAGTCGAGACTTGTCCATAACAGTAAAATAGGTATAGATATGCAAAAATTAATAATGGGTAACTGGAAAATGAATGGCAATACGCAGAGCATCAAAGAGCTTTGTGCAGGTCTTGCAACGGCTAAATTTGATAGCTCAAAAGTAAGTGTGGCAGTATTTCCATCTAGTGTATATGTAAAAGAAACTATAGCTCAATTGCCAAAAGAAATCGGTGTAGGTTTACAAAACATTGCATTTAATGATGATGGTGCTTTCACGGGTGAGCTTTCAAAAGCTATGCTTGAAGATGTCGGTTGTGATTATCTGCTGATTGGACATTCTGAAAGAAGATCTTTGTTTAATGAGTCTGATGAAGATGTATTTAAAAAGCTTTTGAAAGTGATAGGCACTGATATAACTCCTGTAGTATGTATCGGTGAATCACTAGAAGATAGAAACGGTGGAAAACTTGAAGAGGTTTTAGCATCGCAATTAGCTTTGGTATTACAAAATCTATCTGTAGCTCAATTAAGTAAAGTCGTAGTAGCTTATGAGCCTGTGTGGGCAATAGGTACAGGTGTGGTAGCATCACTTGAGCAAGTACAAGAGACACATGAATTCATCAGATCAATGATTGCTAAAATTGATAGTAATCTTGCTAAAAACATCAAAATAGTGTATGGTGGTAGCTTAAAAGCTGCTAATGCAAAAGATATACTAAGCCTTGCTGATGTAGATGGTGGATTAATAGGTGGAGCATCGTTACAAGCTCCTGAGTTTAACGAAATAATAAATCAAGCAAATATAATATGTACTCAATAATTTTAACAATAGATATAATAGCAGCTTTAGCTATTATCGTTTTAGTGCTTTTACAACAAGGTAAAGGTGCTGATATGGGCGTTTCATTTGGTGCTGGATCATCAAATGCGGTATTTGGCAGTAAGGGAGCTGCTTCATTTTTATTTAAAATGACAATCTTCTGTACAGCTGTGTTCTTTATAGGCTGCCTAACTCTTGGTTATCTTGGCAAAAGTCCTAAAGTTGCGACTACTGATGCTTCTGCTAAGCAAATAGCAAATCAGTACGACTATGCTCAATACCAAAAAGAAACAGGTCAAGCTACTGATATTAAAGCTAAAGGCGCAGAGGATTTAAATCCATCTAAATCTACAGATGCTCAAATTAAAGTTGCAAAGGCTCCTACGACTAAATAATATTTTGCACCGGTGGTGGAATTGGTAGACACGCCATCTTGAGGGGGTGGTGTCCGAAGGATGTGCGAGTTCGAATCTCGCTCGGTGCACCAAATACGAATATCAAACAATATAAAACAGTATCTCAAACCCTTTAAAATCAACGCTTTAGCTACTTTTATCATGCTATATAGTCCCAACCTATATCTATAAAGCCCTTGCTATTTTACATACTAAATTACATACTAGAAATATGGTAAGCCTATAAACAATATTTGAGTATGTAAATATGAGCAAAAATATAACAAATAGTAAAATCAAAACTTTCAGCAAAATATAAGTATCGATAGCTAGGCATAACTCCTTTGCGATAATCGTATCAATTTGTATTGGGATTGGTATAATATCTTCTAAATTATTTCAAATGATATAAAGACAAGCTTATGCTTTTAGTTATGGATGTAGGTAACTCGCAGATTCATGCGGGTGTTTTTAATGGTGATAAATTAATCAACCAAACCCGTTATGCTACGGCTTCTGTTGATTCTACTTCTGATCAGTTAGGTGTGTTTTTGCGTCAAGTTTTGCGTGAAAATGATATTGATCCAAATGATATAACAGGCTGTGCAATCTCTTCAGTTGTCCCAAACCTTAATTACTCTTTAGGTTCGGCAATTATCAAGTATTTTGATTTGAAACCATTTTTTGTAAATATGAACCTAAAGCTTGATTTAGATATGTCTCAAGTCGAGGCCCACCAAGTTGGTGCTGATAGATTGGCAAGTTGCATTGGTGCGGTTGCTGATTATCCTAAGCGTAATTTGATTATCATTGATCTTGGTACTGCTACAACTCTAGATGTAGTTACTAAAGATCACATTTATCTAAGTGGTTGTATACTCCCAGGTGTAAAGCTTTCATTAAATGCATTGTGCCAAGGTGCTGCACAACTTCCATCTATAACTATCATAAAGCCAGAAATGGCAATAGGTAGTGATACTACTTCAAATATTCGCTCAGGATTGTACTATGGTCATCTTGGAGCTATCAAGGAGCTAAAAAGTAGGATTATAGAAGAGCTAGGCAATCAAGAGGTATACACTATTGCAACAGGTGGTTTTGCTAGTCTTTTTAAAGATGAGGGGGTGTTTGATGAAATATCTCCAGACCTTATACTAAGGGGTATCAGAATTGCCTTTTTAGAAAATAGCGAAAGCGAGGGAAATATTTTATGTTGAAGAAAAAAAAAGTTATCATCTTATTGTTTGATTCTTTTGGTGTGGGAGAAGCTCCAGATGCTGCGGATTTTGGAGATGAGGGCTTTGATACTTTAGGTCACATTGTTGATCACTTTAAGTCTAACGGTAAGAAACTATCCTTGCCGAACTTATCAAAAAAAGGTCTAAAAAAAGCAGCCGAGCATAATCGTGGACAAGCGTTGTCGATAGATATTTCTAATGGCGATGAAACTATAGAAAATGCTAAATACGGATACTGTGCAGAGATTAGTAAAGGTAAAGATACTCCAAGCGGACATTGGGAACTTGCGGGTGTACCAGTACTATTTGATTGGTATTATTTTGCTAAAAAAGAGGGTGAAAGCTGTTTTGATAAAGAGTTTATAGAGATGTGGGTTGAGAAATCTGGTCTTGTAGATGGTTTTATCGACGCAGGTCATGCATCTGGGACAGAGGTTCTTAAAGAGTTCGGTTGTGAAAGTTGTGTTACTAAAAAGCCGATAGTTTATACTTCTGGTGATAGTGTCTTTCAGATAGCTGCTCATGAGGATTATTTTGGTTTAGATAAGTTGCTTGAGCTTTGTAAAATTGCACGCGAGCTACTTGATGAGATGGGTATGATGGTTGGGCGTGTGATTGCTCGCCCATTTGTCGGTGAGTCTGCTGATGAATATGTACGCACAGGCAATCGCAGGGATTTATCTATACTGCCACCAGCTGAAACTTTACTAGAAAAATTAGTAAAGGTCGGTGGCGAAGTTGTATCTATTGGTAAAATTGCTGATATTTATGCAAATAAAGGTATTTCAAAAAGTGTGAAGGCTACAGGTTTAGAAGCTTTGTTTGACAAAACTATAACAGAGTATAGTGATGCAAATGAAAACACTCTTATATTTACAAATTTTGTAGACTTAGATTCAAGCTTTGGGCATAGAAGAGATCCCAAGGGGTATGGTAAAGCACTAGAATATTTAGACAGTCGCATACCTGATTTAGATGCGGTTTTAGACAATGATACTATTGTTGTTTTGGCAGCTGATCATGGTTGCGATCCAACTGCACCAGGTAGTGACCATACGCGAGAATGCGTGCCATTTTTGCTATGGGGTAAAACTATTGAGTCAGAGTTTATAGGGGCTAGAGGTTCGTTTGCAGATGTTGGTCAGAGTATTGCAGATTTTATGGGAATTGAAAAACTTGATTATGGTAAGTCAATCTTTGAGAAAACTGATGATTAGTAAGCAAAAAATAGTATCACTAATGGATCTTACACAGCTAGGAGATAATGATACTGATGCAGATATTATAAAACTATGTGAAAAAGCTCGTAACTCGCTGGGTGAAGTCGCAGCTATCTGTGTTTATAAAGAATTTATCTCAACTATAAAAGCAAAGTTTGGGGCTGATTTTAAGGTTGCTACAGTTGTGAATTTCCCAAATGGCGATGCAACTACCGAAGATGTATTAGCTCAAACAAAAGAAGCTTTGAGTCTTGGTGCTGATGAGATTGATTTAGTGATTGACTACAAAGATTATATTGCAAATGGTAGTTCAAAGCATTCATGCGACTTAGTTTTGCAAGTAAAAAAGCTATGCGACAATAAAAACCTAAAAGTAATCATAGAATCTGGCGAGTTAAAAGATGCGGCTTTGATTAAAAAAGCGGCGATAGATGCTATTGAAAATAATGCAGATTTTGTAAAGACTTCTACAGGCAAGACATCAATAGGTGCAACGCTTAAAGATGCTGAGGTTATTCTAAATACTATAAAAGATAGTGGTAAAAAAGTTGGGTTTAAAGCATCTGGTGGAATCAGAGATTATGCTCAAGCATCAGGGTATATCAAGTTAGCGGATGAGATCTTTCAAGACTGTAATTTTACCGATCCTAAATCGTTTAGGTTTGGTGTTAGCGGATTACTAGATAATTTACTAAGTACAACTAAAGAACAAAATGATGATTACTAAACTTTTATTTTTCACACTAAGCCTTTTGGTTATATATATACTGGCATTTATATGGAGTAGCAATAGAAAGCTTATTCGCTACAAATATCTTTTTATAATAATAGCAGCACAATTAGTTTTAGCTAAGTTTATGCTAAATACCGCTATAGGTATTGGGATTATTGGTACTATTAACAAAGCATTCTTTGTACTTTTATCTAGTGCTCATGTGGGTGTTTCATTTGTGTTTGGTGGTTTAGCTGATACGAAAGACTTTATATTTTTCTTCAATGCGGCGATGCCAATAGTTGTAATGTCAGCAGTGATTGGAGTTTTACAGCATTTTAAGATATTGCCATATATAGTTGTGGGGATTGGTAGTGTTTTATCTAAATTCACAGGAATGGGTAGGTTAGAATCTTTTAATGCGGTCAGCTCGATAAGTGTCGGTCAATCGGAAAACTTTCTGTACTATAAGAAAATCCTAAAATATCTGCCATCTAATGTTTTGTACACTATGGCTGCTACGGCGATGTCGACAGTTTCAATTGGTACTGCTGCGGCGTATATGTCCATCATCAATCCAACTTTCGTATGTGTGGCGATAGTGCTAAATATGTTTGGTACTTTTTTTGTGCTAAACATCATAAATCCTTATGAAAAAACAGAAGAGACTACTTATAAATTCCTAAATGATCAAGTTGAAGAAGAAAATAAGCAGAAGTTTTTTGAAATGCTTTCAGAGTACATTATTGATGGTTTCAAAGTTGCGATAGTTGTTTGTGTAATGATTATGGGATTTATAGCTTTTTTAAATTTAGCAGATAATATTTTCACTAGTATTTGTGGGGTTAGTTTACGAGATATCTTGGGTTATATTTTGTATCCTCTTGCGTGGCTACTAAATATTAACGGTAATGAAATACACTTGGCAAGTCAGATAATGGGTACAAAGATTGTTACAAATGAATTTGTTGCTATGGAAATGCTGTCTCAACATACTAAAGATTTTTCCGCTCATAGTGAGGCGGTTATATCTGTGTTCTTGGTATCATTTGCTAACTTTAGCTCTATCGGTATTATCATCGGTGCTATACAGGCTTTAAGTAAAGAGGCGTCTGTAAAGGTTGCTAAGTTTAGTTTAAAAATTCTATACGGTGCAATACTTGTAAGTTTCTTGTCGGCGAGTGTTGTGGGTTTTGTTATTTAGGGTAGATTATGCTAGCAAAAATTTTATATTTCTTATTGGGGTTGGCAGTTGTATTTGTCATGGCTTTTATATGGAGTTCTGATAGGAAAAACATCAAATACAAAAATTTAGCACTACTATTGGTTATACAGATTGTAATAGCTGTAATAATGCTTGAGTCTAGTATAGGTGTATCTGTAGTTCATCATGTATCTCAAGGTTTTGCAAATCTGCTTGAATATGCACATGTAGGTACAGCATTTATATTTGGTGATTTAGCAAATGCTCAGAAAAATGGTTTTGTATTTTTCTTTAATGTAGGGATGTCTATAGTGCTAGTTTCAGCAATTATAGGGATTTTGCAGTACTTTAAGATTTTGCCATTGATTATAAAGTCTATAGGTTTTGTACTGTCAAAGATAACAGGTATGGGCAGGCTTGAGTCATTTAATGCGGTTAGCTCATTAATGGTTGGTCAACAAGAAAATTTTCTAGTATATAAAAAGATAATCGGACATTTACCGTCAAACATACTCTATACAATGGCGGCTACTGCAATGTCTTCTATATCTTTGGCTGCTATTGCGATTTATATATCTATCATCGATCCAAGACTTGTATGTGTAGCAGTAGTTATAAATATGTTTGGGATATTTTTTGTACTGAATATCATCAATCCTTATGAAAGATCTGATGATCTGATGTATTCTAAACTTCATGGTGAGTACGAGGAGACTAACCAAAGTTTCTTTGAAGTGCTTTCAGAATACATCTTAGATGGTTTTAAAGTTGCGGTGATAATCTGTGCAATGCTTATCGGTTTTGTAGCTCTTTTAGCGATGATAGACGGTATTTTTACAGCTGTGTTTGGTATAAGTTTTAGAGAAATCTTAGGGTATTTACTTTATCCATTTGCCTGGGTTTTGAATATCCATGGACATGAGACATATATCGCTGCTCAGATTATGGGTACAAAGATAGTTGCAAATGAGCTTGTGGCAATGCAGATGTTAAATGAGCAAGCAGTCAATCTTTCTGCTCATACAAAAGCTGTAATTTCAGTGTTTCTGGTATCATTTGCTAGTTTAAGCTCTATCGGTATAATCATTGGAGCGGTGCAAGCACTCAGCAAAGAAGCATCTGCAAAGATTGCTAAGTTTGGTTTGAAAATTATTTATGGCTCGCTCTTGGTGAGTTTTTTATCCGCAAATATTGTCGGATTAATTATATAGGGCTACAGATGATACTTACAAAGCTTTTTTATTTGATACTAGGTGTGGTAGTGGTTTTCTTTCTCGCATTTGCGTGGAGTATTGATCGTAAAAACATCAAGTATAGGTATCTTTTTATTATACTTGGGTTGCAGCTTTTACTTGGTTATGTTGTGTTGGAATCTACAGCTGGTGTTCGGTTTGTAAGCATTCTTTCTAGTGGCTTTGGAGTGATATTGCAACATTCACATGAGGGAGCAGAATTTGTATTTGGTGACCTTGCAGATATGAATAAGTATGGTTTTGTATTTTTCTTTAATGTGGGGCTTTCTATAGTTTTGATATCTGCAATTATTGGAACTTTACAATATTTCAAGATATTGCCATTTATAGTCAAATATGTAGGGCTTGTACTTAGCAAAATAACTGGCATGGGGAAGATGGAAGCTTTCAATGCTGTTAGCTCAATTACAGTTGGTCAGCAAGAGAATTTCTTGATTTATAAAAATTTGCTCGATCATTTACCATCTAATGTCTTGTATACCTTAGCAGCTACGGCGATGTCGACAGTATCGCTTGCTATAGCTGGCTCGTATATGGCAATTATAGATCCAAAGTATGTGTGTGTGGCGATTTTGCTAAATATGATAGGTACTTTTTTTGTACTTCACATCATCAATCCTTATGATAATTCTAAAGACTTTGATTTTGATAAGCTTCAAAAAGATTATGAAACTAAAAAAGAAAGTTTCTTTGAGATGCTTGCAAACTATATGTTTGATGGTTTTAAAATTGCGGTAATCGTATCTGCTGTATTGATAGGTTATATAGCATTGTTGGATTTGATAAATGTAATCTTTAGCAAAGTTATAGGCATCTCATTTACGCAAATTATTGGCTATGTTTTTTATCCATTGGCATGGGTGTTGAATATCCATGGTAATGAGACGATGCTTTCAAGTCAGATTATGGGTACAAAGATAGTTACAAATGAGTTTGTAGCAATGCAAGATCTAGCCAAGCACTCTAAAGATATATCTGAGCATACAAAGGCGGTTGTTTCAGTATTCTTGGTTTCATTTGCTAATTTTAGCTCTATCGGTGTAATAATAGGTGCAGTCCAAGCTTTGAGTAAAGATGCGTCTATCAAGATCGCTCAATTTGGTGTAAAGATATTGTACGGTGCTGCATTGGTTAGTTTGCTATCTGCATCGGTTGTTGGATTTATTGTTTAGGGTGGGTTATGAAGGCTAAATTTATAGTTGTAGAAGGTCTTGATGGTGCTGGTAAAAGTACAGCCATAAGTTTTATACAAAAATTTTTAGAACAAAAAAACATCAAAGCGATATATACTCGTGAACCAGGTGGTACAAGAGTCGCCGAAGATATAAGAGCTTTGACGCTCAACAATTATGCCGATGAAAAAGTCCACAGTGACACAGAACTTTTATTGATGTATGCAAGTCGTGTGCAGCATATACATGCCCTTATTAAGCCAAGCCTTGCAAATGGTGTAGCAGTTGTTTCTGATAGATTCTATTGGTCTAGTATGGCATACCAAGGCGGTGGCAGGGAGCTTGGCTTTACCAAGCTTGATGCACTCAATGCCAACTTTATAAAAGACTGTGAGCCAGATCTGATTATCTACTTAGATATTGACCCACTTATAGGTCTGCAAAGAGCTAAAAAAGTTGGTGATCCAGATAGGATTGAGCAAGCAGGGCTAGAGTTCTTTGAACGAACAAGAGCTACATTCAAAAGCTTGGTAGAAAATTGTGATTATGCCGTTGAGATTGATGCTTCTTTGTCATTGGATCAGATTGAAAAGCAGATTCATCAAGCTTTAGAAATTTTCTTGTAAATTTCTCTTTACCATCTATAAATTTCAAACTAAAACCCTATAATTATTAATAAACAATACGAGAGTCATGGATAATATGAATATAACAACTGAAGATATCAAAAGATTAATAGGCTCCACTTATTTTAATAGAGGGATGTCATATTATCTGCAAAAAAAAGTAATAGATTTTAGTAGTAGAAAAACTAATGATGGTAATAGTTTTACTATCAATATCAAATCAACAGTTGACGGAAGTGGTAGGTCTTCATATAAACAGTCTATTTCTATACAAAAAGAATATAAAAACCATACATTGACTCTGATTAGTAATTGTAGCTGCCCAATGAGTTATAACTGTAAGCATGTGGCTGCAGCTTGTATCGCTTATGCAAATGAAAAAAAGGTTGGAAGTTCATCCAGGTTTGATAATCATATTGATGATGTGAAACTCGTAGATAATTGGCTTGATGGACTAAAAACAAATATCCCTAATGATGATGCGGAAGTAGAGCTTTTAAGTGATGTATATGATAAAAATAATTATTTTTTAACATATAGACTAGAGAGTAAGAGATCTTCTGAAAAGGGTGCACTATCTTTTTATAAATCCAAGTTTTTGAAAAATGGTTCAATTGGTAAGGGCGTGCAATTAGATTTTTCTAGGATAATGTACAATCATAATAATAGCGAATTGAAAAAGCCAGAAGACTACGATATTTTGAAGCTATGTAAAGCCTTTGAAAGTGAAAGGTATTATAGTCGTAATACAGAAATAATTTCAGGTAAAATTGGTGCTACTTTGATTAGAGAAGCAGTAGCTACAAACAGGTGTTATTTTGACAGTAATCTCCAACCCCTAAAGCTTGCAAAAGAGCCATTTCATGTGGTATATGAGTTTAAGCTATACAATGGTCAATACACACTCAAGTCAAATATCGATGCAAAAGAGTATATGATGCTTGAAACTCAAAGACCTTATTTAATCGATACGCTAAACAATATTGTTCATGAGTTAGATATTGATTTGAAATTTTATAAGAAGCTTTTAAATGCACCAAAGATACAAAAAGATAACTTAAATAGTGTATTTGCAAAGCTTGCGAGTGCTTTACCAACTATAGATATAAAAGCTCCTAAATCTCTTACAACAAAAACTATTGAAACAAAAGCAGTTCCAAGAATACAGATAAAGCAAAATTCATTTGGAATTGATTTTTTGTATGATGAGTATGGTGTGAGCTATTTGCCTAGGAACGATATACAGTCTTTTTATGATAATGATTTGAAAATAGATGTGCAAAGAGATTTGAGTTTTGAAGATGATGCAAAAACTACAATAGAAAAGCTAGGTTTTACTACAAATGTTAGCAACAATAATCTGCTTGTGAATTTAGAGAGTACTGATAGACAAAAGCAATTATCAGTTTGGAAGAGGTTTTTAGAAGAAGATGTGATTTCGTTGCAAGAGCAAGGCTGGATAATTGAGAAAGATGAAAGTTTTTCTATGAAGTTTGAGTCATCAACAGATATTGTTATAGACAATACAGATGAGGATGGCTGGTTTAGTCTATCTTTCAATCTTGAGTTTAATGGCGTTGTTCAGCCTATAGCTCCTTTGGTATCGGGTATTATTAATGAATTTAATGATTTAGAAAACCTGCCAGAATATATGCACTTAGAGGTGGCAGAGAATCATTTTGTAGAGGTTCAATCTGCACAAATAAAACCTATATTGCAGACAATACTTGAGCTTTTTAATAAGCAAGACGATGATGGTAGCCTAAAACTTTCTGCCTATGATGCACACCTTATTCAATTTATAGATGAAAATATCGTTTGGCGAGGTAGCAAAGAAATATTAGAACTCTCAAAGAAATTAAAAGATTTCAAGGGGATAAAAAAAGCACCACCATCAAAATGTCTAAATGCAACGCTACGGGATTATCAGCAGGAAGGTTTAAACTGGTTGAATTTTCTTTATGAGTTTAAGTTTGGCGGTATATTAGCAGATGATATGGGACTAGGTAAAACTATACAAACTCTAGCACACTTATCAAGGCTGAAAGAGAGTGGCAAAATGACAAATAAATCATTGATTGTCATGCCTACTTCACTTATATCTAACTGGAAAAAAGAGGCTGAAAAATTTACTCCCAACTTAAAGGTTTTATCGTTACATGGAAGTGATAGGGCTGATAAGTTTAGTGAGATGGATGATTATGATATTTTATTGACAACTTATCCGCTGATTACAAGAGATGAAGATATATTCAAAAAACAGAAATTTATGTACATCATACTTGATGAGGCTCAAAAAATAAAAAACCATAAGACTAAAATGGCTATAGCTCTTAAAGGTTTTAAGTCAGAGCATAGGCTAGCACTAAGTGGTACTCCTATAGAAAACCATCTTGGAGAGTTGTGGAGTATATTTGGTTTTATAATGCCGGGATTCTTGGATACTATTAGTGCGTTTAAAAAGGACTATCAATCTCCAATAGAGAAAGATAATAGTTTAGAGCGACAAAATATCTTAAATAAAAGAGTGAAGCCATTTGTTATTCGTCGTACAAAAGAAAAAGTTGCTAATGAGTTGCCTGCAAAATCAGAGGTGATTAAGTATACACAGTTTGGAGATAAACAATCGAAGCTATATGAGTCTATACGAGTAACAATGGAGAAGAAAGTAAGAGAAGCTGTATTGGCAAAAGGAATAGGATCATCTCATATCACGATATTAGATGCATTATTGAAATTAAGGCAAGTTTGTTGTGATCCAAGCTTATTGAAATTAGATCAAGCAAAAAAAATACAAGAAAGTGCAAAGCTTGAGCTCTTTTTAGATCTTATCGACGAGTTGCTAGAAAGTGGTAGAAAGATACTAGTATTTTCGCAGTTTACATCGATGCTAAGTATCATAGAAACAAAGATAAAAGAAAAGAAAGTGTCGTACACAAAGCTAACAGGTTCTACTATAAAAAGAGAAGAGGCAATAGAAAGGTTTACAAGTGGCAACGCTGATATATTTTTGATTTCGCTAAAAGCTGGTGGTGTAGGTCTTAACTTAACAGAGGCAGATACTGTTATACATTACGATCCATGGTGGAATCCTGCTGTAGAAAATCAAGCAACAGACAGAGCGTATCGTATTGGTCAAAATAAAGCAGTATTTGTATATAAGCTTATAGTTGAAAACACCATAGAGCAAAAAATACTGGAAATGCAGGAAAGAAAACGCAAACTACAAGATAGCATATATGACGGCGACAAACAGCAAGACGATATTAAATTTAGTGGTAATGAATTGTTGAAATTGTTGGAGTAGTGTTTTTTTATACTCGACAGAGTTGAGTTTATATTGGAAATAAAACAAAAACTTTAATTTTCAAAATAAGCAAATTTCTAGTAAACTCTTCTATCAAATACATATCTTTAATTATTTACTCTAAAAACTATGAACGAACTTTTAAAAGAAATTGCTAAACGCAGAACTTTTGCTATCATCTCGCACCCTGATGCAGGTAAAACCACTATCACTGAAAAGATGCTTCTTTTTGGCAATGCCATCAAGACAGCAGGTACTGTAAAGGCTAAAAAAAGCGGCACTTATGCGACTTCTGATTGGATGGAGATGGAGAAGCAAAGGGGTATATCAATCACGACTTCTGTGATGCAGTTTCCATACAATAATCGTATAGTAAATCTACTAGATACGCCAGGGCATGAAGACTTCTCCGAAGATACTTATCGTACACTTACAGCAGTAGATGCTGCTTTGATGGTTGTAGATGCTGTAAAGGGTGTTGAGGATCGTACTATCAAGCTTATGGGTGTATGTAGATTGCGTGATACTCCTATCCTTACTTTTATGAATAAATTTGATCGAGATACTCGTGATCCTCTTGAACTTCTTGATGAGGTTGAAGATATTCTCAAAATCAAATGTGCTCCGATGAATTGGCCTATAGGAATGGGTAAGTTTTTTAAGGGTGTGTATGATCTATACAATGATGAAGTTACACTTTTTGAAGGTGGGCATGGGCATGAGATTCATCCATTTAAGAAAGTAAAAGGTCTAGCAAATGCAAAAGATGCTATCGGCTCAGATCTATATGATGACCTTGTGATGGAAATCGAGCTTGTAAAAGGTGCTAGCCATGAGTTTGATGAAAAAGAATTTCTTGAAGGCAGGCTTACTCCCGTGTATTTTGGTACAGCTTTGAGTAATTTCGGTGTAAAAGAGATGATGGACGGCTTTACAGATATCGCCCCAGCCCCACAGGGTAGAGAAGCCAATGAGCGTAATGTAGTAGCTGGTGAAGAAAAACTTACAGGTTTCGTATTCAAAATCCAAGCAAATATGGACGCTCAACATCGAGATAGAATAGCTTTTTTTAGGATCTGTTCGGGCAAATATCAGCGTGGTATGAAGATTTACCATGAGCGAACTGGTAAGTTAATGCTTATATCAAAAGCACTTACATTTATGGCTGGAGAGCGAGAGCAGGTTGAAGAGGGTTATGCTGGGGATATTATTGGCTTACATAATCACGGTAGTATTCAGATCGGTGATAGTTTTACACAAGGTGAGAAGCTAAAGTTTAAGGGTATACCAAACTTTGCTCCAGAGATTTATAAGCGAGTGAAACTTAACGATCCACTCAAGATGAAAGCACTTCAAAAGGGACTAGTCCAGCTTTCTGAAGAGGGAGCTACACAAGTGTTTAAACCAATGATTTCTAATGACCTAGTTCTTGGTGCAGTTGGTGTGCTGCAGTTTGATGTGGTAGCTCAACGCTTAGCTAGTGAGTACAATGTAAAATGCTCTTATGAGGGTGTGAATGTAGTTCAAGCTCGCTGGGTATTCTGTGATGATGAGAAAAAATTAAGCGAGTTTAAGAAAAAGTATGAAGTCAATCTAGCACTAGATGGTGCAGGGTATCTTACTTATCTAGCCCCTACAGGTGTAAATTTGCAGTTAGCTAAAGGCAAAAATCCAGATATTATCTTTAGCTCAACACGCGAGCATTAGATATACTGTTGAGGAGATGTATGTTTTATAGTATTGCCCTCACTTTTAAAAAAATAATGGTTTCGCCACTTACTGCGTAAGTTGAAGCGACATACTTTTTTCATGGCAGAAAAAGTATGCAAAACTGCCTAGCACTACGCTATCGTAGTCAAAAATAAATGGAAAATAAAAAACTCACTTTGTTCAAACAGTTTTATTTTCTAATAATTTATTTTTAGAACTACTTACCGCTAATGTGCGTCTCCTTACAAAGTAACAGCAGTTAATAACAGTACAAAACCAATCAAAAGCATATAACTTCGGTTTTTAAGTCAAAAAAATGTGCTATAATTTTGTAGTCTTTATTTATGAAATTGTATAGGATTTTCAGATGTTAAAAAATATCACAAAAATTTTTGTAGCAGGTACAGCTCTTATCGCTTTGCAGCCGTTGTATTCAATGGAAATATACACTGTTAAGCCGGGTGATTATTTATTCAAAATAGCAAAAGCAAATACCGTAAGTGGTGTGAGTGTAGGTGAGTTGACTGATGCTATAAAAGGCATAAATAAATCAGAAGTACCGGGAATAGTCGACAATCGAATCCAAGTCGGTAATAAACTTGCAATTCCAACGAAAAAAGATGAAGTTGAGGATGGTCTAACTCTTTCTCGCAGTAGTATGATGAGCGGATCTTATAATCAGCAAGTAGATGCACCAAAAGAAACTACTTCGAGTACATCGACAAAAGTTGCGAATACAACGCTAGGCGATCGAGCAATGATCTCTAATAATAAAGCAGAGGTTTTGAAAAAATCGCAGTCAAGTGGTGTTGCAGAAACTATCCCAGCGATGATTCCAGAAGAAGATAATGCTCGTGTAATCACTTATAAGAATGATTTAAATAGTCAAATAGATGAAGATAACATCCAAGATAACGAATCTTCCGGTGATACTTTAAATGAGGGTTCAACTATCGGTAGTATATTTGGTAGTTTGATTAAGCTTATCTTATCAGTAGTGGTTTTGCTGGGATTACTTATATCTGCTAAGAAAATCTGGGATAATAGAAGTTCAAGAAAAGCTCAAGAGCAAGAGATTATTTCTAAAAAGAAAAGAGATCACCTTATGTCGCGTATTTCTCCAGTAGTTTCAGGTCCAGGTTTCTATCAGTCAACAGATAAAAATTCACAAGAGGAATTAGATTTTTTTGCTGTAAAAAATAATGCAATACAATCAAGCAACCAAAACCAAAGTAATGAAGACCATAATGATGATAGACCTGCTGAAGATATTATTGCAGAAGAGCAGAATGATTTATCTGATTTACTGAGCGACGAAGAGCATGGAAATCATGGTGAAAAAAATAGAGCTGTAAAAACAGAGAAAGGTATAGTTTTTGAAACTGTATCTAGCGATAAATTTACAAATGTTGATAATGCGGTTGAAGAGATAGATGCGGAAGATTATGAAGAAAATGAGATGGAATATATCGAAGAATTAATCGAGCAGTATCTGGATAGTGAAAAATACATCGAAGCAAGTATCACAATACAAGATGCTCTAGAAAAAAATCAAAACGATGTCAACTTACGCTATATGCTTTTAGAGGTTTATGCACGAGCTAACGATGAGATTGCTTTTGAGGGCGAGGTCCATTTTATCAAGTCAAAAAATATAGTAAGTATGTTTGACCCACTTCACCAAAAAATCGCTAAACTTAGAGATAAGTATTTCGAGTATAGCTAATCAAATAAAATAACTTTTATCTACTAGTGCTTATAGTTATAAGCTTAATCATATTATTAACATCAGTTATTAAAAATAAGGTATACAATGTTTTTTAGAAAAAAAAAGGTTTCTGATGATATTCAAGAAACTGTAAAGGAAACTTCTCAAGAGGGAAATAAGGGTTTATTTTCACGACTACAAGCAGGTCTTTCAAAAACTGCAGGTAAATTAAGTAGTGGTCTAAATACTATCCTAATGGGTCAAAAAATCGTAGATGAAGAGCTCCTTGAAGAAATTGAGATGCAACTTCTTACAGCGGACATTGGTGTGGAAGCAACTGATGAAATTGTCAACCATTTGCGTGATAAAGTCGCAAGAAACGAGTTGCAAACAGTAGAAAATCTCAACGAAATAATCAAAGAAAAACTTACGGAAATACTAAAACCATCTGAGCAACCATTGACTATAGATGCTCAAAACACGCCACATGTAATACTTGTAGTAGGTGTGAATGGTGTGGGTAAGACCACGACTATCGGAAAATTAACTAAAAAGCTACAGCTGCAGGGCAAGTCTGTACTACTAGCAGCTGGAGATACTTTTAGAGCGGCAGCTGTTGAGCAGCTTAGAGAATGGGGCGATAGAAACAACACTCAGGTAGTTTATCAAAAAGAAGGTGCTGATAGTGCTTCTGTTATCTATGATGCAGTCAGCTCAGCAAAAGCAAAAGGGATAGATGTACTTATAGCAGATACAGCTGGTAGACTTCATAACAAAGACCACCTGATGCAAGAGCTAAAGAAAGTAATAAGAGTGATCAAAAAAGTTGATGAAACTGCTCCGCATGAAGTGATGCTAGTACTAGATGCTACCACTGGTGGTAATGCTCTTAGTCAAGCAGAGGCTTTTAATGACTTGGTTAATATCACGGGTATAACTATCACTAAACTTGATGGTACTGCTAAAGGTGGGGTTGTATTCTCTATAGCTAAAAAAATGAACAAACCGATTAGATTTATCGGTGTGGGTGAAAAAATTGATGATTTGCAGGTGTTTAATGCAAAAGATTTCACTGAAGCATTATTTGTAAATAAATAACACAAAAGATATTCGCTGATGAAATTTAAAAGCTTATTTTCAGTCATATTCTTGCTTTTAAGTGTTGGCTTTTCTTATTCAAAAACAGAGTATTTTAATGATAGTAAGGCTACTATAGAAAAAGCATATATAATAATGTCGGAGCTAAAGTCTTTGGGTGATTATATGGCAGATAGTAGCAATATCCAGACACTAAGTGGAAAGCAACTGCAAGAATTTAGGGGACAAGCTTTAGCCGCTTTTGAAGAACTAAATACCCTCCAAAATAAAGTAGAAAAAGAGATCGCTATAAGAAAAGAGCAGCTAAAAATATATTCATCACTAGTCAAACAAAAGCATGAATTTACAAATAAAGTAGTCCAAGAAAGGTATCTCTTTCTTAAATCAAAACTAAGCAGACTAGAAGAAGCTAAAGTTTATATCGCTGATTCAAAACAGCTTATAGATAGCGGTCTAAGCGAAATATCGCATCTACGCATAGAATCTCGCAATAGAGATATTCTTAAAAGAGATAATTTTCTAGGCTCAATGGGAGCATGGCATAGTGGCTTCAAAGAAATTAGTCAAAATGCCGATAAAGATAAGCTTATACCATTTTTTATATCGGCAATACTAGCAATCATAATATACAACATTTGTTTATATTTGCTTGGTATAAATATAGAAATAATTAAAAGGTATCTAAGTGCTTATAAAGATCGTAGGCTAATTATTAAAATCAGTATATTTTTACGCATCTTTTGGAGCGTGTTGGTTGCGTCTTTATTGACTATAGGAATACTCAAATTATTTTTTATACAATTTGGTTGGTCAGAAAGAAATTACATTATTTGTATATATTTTGTTATTCAGAATATAGTTGCTATATTGATTAGAATACTCGGGATAAATATCAGAAAATCAGCAACATCTTGGTTGCAGTTATATATAGTTATACTGCTACTGATGCTATCAGTACAGGGTATAGATTTCTTTTCTACTACTGTCTTATACAACCCAGTGTATGGGGCTCAAGGCAATACTATAATATCGTTTATACTGAGTTTATTTTTGCTGATTGCTGCAACAAAAGTTGTACAAAAAATGCGTAAATCACACTCTAATAAAAAAGGTTTGAATACTTTTCACAATACCGTACGATTTGTAATTTTTATGATAGCTATAAGTTATCTAATATTATCATTTGTTGGGTCAGACAATCTAGCTGCAGGCATTGTTATCAGTATACTTCGGATGTCGTTTGTTTTAGTACTGTTTTATTCGCTATATAGTGCGATAACTATAGGTATTTATATTTTGTTGGCAAGGCTTAATGAGACTAATGATTATGGCTCATTGATTGTGAAAAAAATCCGTGATTCTAAAAACGAGACTATATTTGAGTATTGGTTAAGAACTACAGTCAAAATTGCTTTTATCACAGTGGGAATTATTTTACTTCTGATGGAGGTTGGCATACCTTATCAGCAAATCACAGACAATATCTACAAAGCTTTTTATTATGGTTTTACTATATCTGGAGAAAAGCACTTTGCTATAGTAGGTATTTTAGAGTCATTTATAATCCTAGCGATATGCTTAGCAGCTTCAAAAGCTATTCAAAATATCTCAGACAAACATATACTGCCTTATGTGAATATTGATGATGGTACGCATAAGGCTATCTATGCTGCTATAGGTTATATGGGTATATTTATTTCGGTACTTATATTTGTTTATTCGTTTGGGATAAGTGGTACATCATTAGCATTTATAGTCAGTGGTTTGTCAGTGGGTTTTGGTTTTGCAATGCAGGATCTTATCAAAAATTTCTTTGCTGGATTTATGTTGCTTATAGAAAGACCAGTAAAAATAGGCGATTGGATAAATATACAAGGCGAGATTGGTGAAGTCAAAAAGATTAGGATTAGATCAACTTTGGTAGAGACTTTTAATCACAATACTTTGATTGTTCCAAATAGTATTTTCATGAGCGATATAGTTTCAAATGAAACTTTTAATCCGCTCAGTAGGATAGTTTTAAATGTAAAAGTAGCTTATGAAAGTGATCCAAGAATTGTCTCAGAGTTGCTTTATAGCATTGCAAAATCGCATGATGGTATACTAGATGACCCTATACCTTATGTAGTGTTTGAAGAGTACGGCGATTATAGTCTGAACTTTACACTTAGAGCTTTCTGTTACAAGATTTATCAGTTAGAAATAGAAAGTGATTTAAGAGCAGCTGTTTATGAGAAACTAAAAGAAAGCGATATTGATATACCTATCGAAATTTCTCGGGTGTTGTATACTCAAGATAGTTAGTATTACCTACATATCAAAAAAATAAGGGCACCTCTAAAAAATGAAAAGAAATCTACTTTTGTTTTTAATACAAATCTCCTCATCTATAGCATTTTTTTTAGCTACTATTATTGTTGCTAGGTACCTCGGCCCTGAGCATTTCGGTGATTTTTCGGCAGCTTATAGTGTGGCGACTGTTGCTTATATTGTATGCCTTTTAGGGGCAGATATTACTGCAATAAATGTCATCTCCAGATCTTTGATAGCTAAGAAAAGAGGTATGATAAAAGCGTTTGTGATATATGTCTTTATGGTAGTTGTCTTGCTGAGTGTTTTTTATATTATTGTGGCGTTTATTGGTTATTGGGTTGCTAAGGATATTTTGCATTTTAAAGAGATTCATCCTGTATTTGTGGCGGTGATTTTTATCCCATTTATGGCAATGGCTTTCTTCTTCTACAGAGTGCTAATCTCTATGTTGATGCCGATGCTAGCAAATGTGATTTTCAAAATAATTATAAATTTTTCAATGTTGTTTTTAGCAATGCTAATGTTTGTAAGTGAAGCATTTAGAAGCTCGCATATAGCAATAGTTTTATTTATGTTGCCATGGTGTTTTTCATTTTTGCTTATGCTGCTTTTACTGATCAAAAAAATAAAGGTATTTAGCGTAAGTAGTGATGAAATACAGTACAAAAATTGGATGAATTCTGGGTTGTCTGGGCTGCCGTATAATTTGGCATTGTTTACAATCCCTTATTTGGCAATCATTGGTGCAGAAGTGTATTTGACAAATGAAAAAAGCGTAGGCGTGTTTGCAACTGCAGCATCATTTTCACAGTTAGTTGCCAATAATTTCATAGCTTGTATACAGTCTGTAGTGCTTACTCCAATTGCTATTGCTGTCAATAATGGCTCACTCAAAGATGTTCGTGCAATTTTTAACAAAAACATTGTAGTAATGGGGCTTATTAGTTGTTTACTGATTTTGACAGTTTATCTGTTTGGAAAAAACATTCTACTTATGTATGGTGAAAAGTATGTGGTTGGTAATCATATATTACTTGTATTTATGATAATGCAAAGTGTGATATTGACAGGGTGCTTGGCAGCTCCAACATTGCTATATATGGATAAAAACAAGGTGGTAGCATCTAGCTCAATATTGCTGATATTTTTGATGATCAGTACAATCAGCTTTTTTGGATATGTATTTCAAGAAACAGGAATTGCTTTTGCAGTTTTGCTATCTGTTACTTTGGTATTTGTCGGTCAAAGTATGTACGCTTATAGACTTACTTTTTCAAACGAGTAATATACAAGAACAATTGAATACAAGCGAACCTCTTTTCTTTTATTGAGTATTTCACTACATAAAATCTATTTCAAAGATATATGACTAATATTCTTCTTCTATTTGGTTTTTAAAAAAGCTTGACACTATGTGTGTCGGGTTGTATTATAAAATAATAACTTAATTGAATGTAGTAGTCTAACCAAATATAGAGAGAAATTATGAAAAAAACAGCGATGATTTTAATAGGAGTGATAATCGCGAAAGCTTCTTTTGCTTATGATAATAGTAGAAGTCTAAATATTATAAATAACTCGGATAGTGATGTGAAAGCAAGAGTGATAGCTAATACTTGTTTTGCTAAAACAAATATTGGTGATGAGTATTATTTTCAAGCTAATAAAATTAAAAATATTTCTTTCAATGAAGAAAACACTACATCTGATCACGATGATCCTTGCTTTAATGTTGATAGAAGTCTTACGCTTCTATTAAATTCTGAAGATATGATGGTTTTTTCTAAAAATTTGACCTATTTTACACACATTACTAGTTTCAAGAGAAAAGTTCGGTGGGAGTTGCTTGATAACCGTGTAGGCGGAAAAAGAGATTTTGACAGTAATGATGCGAATATTACCATTAATAAAAATGGTACTGTCTCATTTAATTAGAATGATGGGAGTTCTGTGTAACATCACTTAATAATATTAGACATACTTTTCCTCCTTACTTACAATAAAGCATCTCTTTCTGTTAAAATATCTTATAGTTAATTATAAAAATCATACTCTTAATGTCAAAGCATCAATTTTTAGATAACTTAAATCCTGAGCAACGCAGAGCAGTACTTTTAGAAGATCGTAATTCTCTTATATTAGCAGGAGCTGGTAGCGGTAAGACAAAAGTGCTTACTTCACGCATAGCTTATCTTTGTACAGAAGGTAGGGCAGAGCTAGATAATGTGCTAGCTGTTACATTCACCAACAAAGCCGCTAAAGAAATCCAATCTCGAGTGAGTAAGATGCTAGGGGTTTCGGCTTTTGGAATGTGGATAGGTACTTTTCACGGTATCGCACACAGGCTTTTGCGTAAGCATGCACACGAGCTAGGGTTAGATAAAAACTTCAGAATACTCGACCAAGATGAGCAGACCCAACTATTAAAACGAGTGATAAAAGAGCTAGAGCTTGATGATAAAAAGTATCCACCTAAGTTATTACAAAATTTTATCAATAAACAAAAAGACCAAGCTATTCGTAGTAGTAAGTTATCAAGACAATATGATTCAAACTATAATGCTGTCTATAAGGCTTATGAAGAAAAGCTACAAATGGATAGTGCTTTAGATTTTGCAGATTTGTTACTTTATCTCTATGAGTTATTTAATCTAAATGAGCAGGTAAGAAGCTATTATCAGAGATTGTTTAAGTACATTTTGATAGATGAATTTCAAGATACAAACAGCGTACAGTACAAATGGCTAAAGCTACTTCTGACGGATAATAATTACATAATGGCAGTGGGTGATGATGATCAATCTATCTATGGTTGGCGTGGAGCAGTTGTTGACAATATTCATAGCTATGTAAAAGATGTAAGAGATGTTGAAATAGTCAAGCTAGAGCAGAATTACCGCTCAACTAAAAACATCCTTAATGCGGCAAATTCAGTCATCAAAAACAATGACAATAGAATGGCAAAAGAGCTATGGTCGGCAGCTGAAGAGGGTGAGAAAGTAGAAGTTTATGCTGCTATAAATGAGCGAGATGAAGCAAAGCATATTATCGATAAAATCCGTAATCTTCATGCAAGCGGTACGAACTATAGTGACATTGCAATTTTATATCGTTCAAACTATCTATCGCGTGTACTAGAAGAAAGCTGCATCTATGGAAGTATTCCATACCGGATATACGGTGGCTTCAAGTTCTTTGACCGAGCGGAAGTAAAAGATGCTTTAGGCTACTTACGGCTAGCAATTTCAAAGACAGATAATCTAGCTTTTGAACGCATTATCAATACTCCCACACGCGGCATAGGTGCAAAGACTATAGATATTATCCGTAATTTTGCACAGATAAATTCACTCTCGATGTGGCAAGCAACTATAGAAGTTATTCAACGCGAGCTTTTGACTAAACGCACGGCTGGATTGTTACTTAACTTCATAGCCATCATAGAGGATATATCAGCTAAAGTTGTAGATCTAAGTTTAGATAAGCTCCTTGAAGTTGTCATAGATAAAAGTGGTCTTATAGCATCTTATGAAGAGAAAAATACCGAAAAAGATCAGCAAAAAATCGAAAACTTAAAAGAGCTTATAAGTGCAGCTAAAGATTTTGAGCCACAGATTGAACTGCTTGAAGATAATGCTGATATTCTGCAGGAGTTTTTATCTTTTGCAGTACTTGAAGCAGGCGATATGCAAGCAGATGAAACTATAGACAGTATTCAGCTGATGACAGTCCACGCATCAAAAGGCTTGGAGTTTAAGTATGTGTTTATAGTTGCTGCAGAAGAGGGTGTATTTCCTCCTAATGCAGTGATTAATTCTGAGCAGGCATTTGATGGTGAGCAATCTAAAAAGCTCCAAGAGAAGCTTGCAGAGGAAAGAAGACTATTTTATGTGGCTATCACAAGAGCTATGAAAGGTTTGACTATCAGTTTTGCAGAAGTGCGTACTATATTTGGTCGTAGTAACTTTCAAGTTCGTTCAAGGTTTTTGTCAGAGATTGATGATGAGCATCTAAGCCAAGCAAAAGCTCCCAGACAATTTTCTCCTGCAAAGCAAAAGACTAAAGCAAACTTTGGTACATCTCCTTTTGATTTTCTAAAATCAAATTCTAAAGACAATAAATTTAAAAAAGGCGATAAGGTTTTTCATAAGGTATTCGGTAAAGGAATATTTGTAAAGGCTCAAGCTCAAGGCTCAAAAGAGTTCTTTACAGTAGATTTCGGTAGAGATGTAGGGCAGAAGATTTTATTGGCAGATATTGCTAATTTGGTAAGGGTTTAATACCAATCCCAATACAAACTCATTCGTTCTCTCGTTGTGTTTCATACAGCTTTCTTTTTAATGTTTTTTTTGTAGGGGCATGAAATACAGTTTAAATAAGAACTTCTATACCCTTATTCATAATTATATTTAGGAGCTTTAAAGACGCTCCTGATGGATGTTTTTTACCTTGTTCCCATTGCTTTATAGTTGAAACATTCATATTCAGATACTGAGCAAAGACAGGTTGGCTTAGTTTATTTTTTCTTCTAATACTAGCTATCTCAGTAGCGGTTAAATCTTTTATATTTGGATAATCGACTTCTTCCATATCTCTTTTTGTCTTTTGAGATATAATACCTAGACTATCCATTTTCTTAATTGTTTCATTCATATTTTTAATGAATCTATCCATAATACTCACTCCTTAATTTCAATTAAATGAGACCGCTCAGTTAATATATTGATGCTATTTTGATCTAAACCTTGAAATGCTATAGAAATTTTCTTTAAATCAGCTTGGTGACTTTTCTTCATATTACTTTTTTCATTTTTTTTAAAATAGTGCAAGAATATTATAGAATTGTTTATAACAATAGTTACTATTGTTCTTGCACTAGACCTCTTACCCTTATTATTTAAAGCTATTCGCTTTTTATAAAAGTTATGACCTAATTTTGCATCATAAAGACCTTCAATAACTTCTTTTGCTGTAGCTATTAGCTCTATATTTGATATATTTTCTTTCTTTATATCTTTTGAAAAAATATCTAACAAATAAACTTTCATTGAAACTCC
>Ga0307934_1000630_pt1 | contig 25091 bp, 16 predicted proteins | sample OrgLakmetageno90_FD_201838 | JGI IMG/M metagenome (GOLD analysis project Ga0307934, IMG submission 201838) | Saline water microbial communities from Organic Lake, Antarctica - #90 | ecosystem: Environmental > Aquatic > Non-marine Saline and Alkaline > Saline | place: Antarctica: Organic Lake... | reverse complement strand
AGGTCTTTCCAGCAGAGTCCCCGGTTATCGTTGTGAGGAGGACAAACGAACACGTTCAAAGCGGTCAATCGATATTTTTTGAGTGGAGCCTCCGGCATCCGTGTCAGGATGCGTTGCCTCAGTATGGACTTTTTCAAATGAGAATCGATGGGCGTGAGGAGGCAGTACCTCTTGTTTCTGCAAAGCATAGTGCAGACGCCAAAGAGTTTACTGTTAGCAGCGGTAGAACTTTGATTGACTTAGCAGGTGACACCACATTCAATGCTGTTCTCTATTATCGGTCCGACCCAAACTCCAAGGAGTGGAAAGAAGTGGCAGGATCGACAACAGTGATAAAAGTGGGTTGGGGGGTCAAGGATTACATCTTCGATTTCGCAAGAACATACGGAGGCTGGGTCGCTATTGGACATGCAGGCATTTTCACTGCACTACTTCTAGCGGCGAGGCGTTCACGGAAAGCCTGGCGGATAGTCACCGACCCAGAATGGGGCCGCCTTGGCATTTATTTTCGATTCCTGTTGAGGCACAGTCCGACCATTCAGCGTTGGATACTGACACTATGGTTTGATGAAATACGGTCGGATAGCAAAGCAGAAAACTACTTGCCAGTTCCATTGAGCGGTCCGCAAGGGGCAACGACCTCGTCCTCCGAACTTATCGCTCATTTGGGGCCGAAGCGGCACATATGGTTGCAGGGTCGGGTGGGTATGGGAAAAACGCAGCTGATCAACGAGATAGTTGCCCAATATTTCTGCAATCGAAATCTCAAGTCGCTAGCGCAAGCATACGCCAGATACGGCCTCGTTCCGATAAAAGTAGTTCTACGCAATTATGCAGATGTTCCAGTTCCAAAAGATTCTCCCGAAGAGTGGTTGTTTGATCTCGCTGGACGAACACTTGAGTCCAAAAGACTTTGCATTGAGGATAGAGCTCTCCTGAAGAGTATCTTAATGTCGGGATACTTCGTGCTAGTCCTCGATGGAGCCAACGAGGTAGATGATCATGGAGCGATTCAGCAGTTCGCACAACGCTATCCGGATATAGGTTTGTTAGTGGCTTCGCAAACCGACCCCTCTGGAGGCTCCAAACTATTTGAAGAATGGATGCTCCCATCAGACATTCGAGGCGCGACGCAGCCACTCTTAGAGCTGTTTTTGGGCCCCCAAAAGGGCAGCGCTACGTTCGACGCGATTGAGGAATCGCCCGTTAGTTACGATATCAAGTCGGGTTACGACGTTCGCTTGTTAGCAGACCTCGTTGAAGCAGGCATGGCTTCAGATACGTTACCAAGTCACCGATTAGGTTTGTATGAGGCTATGCTGGACAGTGTACAAACCAAGAGCGAATTCGACTACCAGATAGCGGATCTCTGCAAGGTTGCCTGGATCTGTTGGTCTAGTGGTCGGCGCGATCTTATCGCGGGTGAAAATATTTCTGATAACCTTCTGCAGCCTTTGTTCGCTGAGGGTGTAAGGATTGTCCGGTCTGAAGATGGTAGAGGATTTGTGTTTCGGCACGATCAAATGCGTGGTTATCTGGCAGCGGCTTGGGCCGCATTGCACGAAGTGTCACCTATCGACTTGTTTAAACAATCCCCTGATATATGGCGATTGAAGCGCAGCGATCAACAGGAAGTGTGGGAGTTTTTTGCTGAAATGATAGAGCCCGAAGTTGGTGTAAAGCTCTTAGAATGGTCAACCCTTGAAGCTGAACGAGCTGAGTTGCAGGTTGCCCTTCGACATGTGGCTAACCGTGATGGATGGTAATCCCCCCGATAAACAGCGGTGATCAGAAGTAGAGTTTTCCGTAAGCTACACGCAGGGAGATTCTGTATGAAGACGTCACGTTTTTCCGATAGCCAGATCGCGCCGAGCAGGGGCATGACATCACGCGCCGCGCGAGTTGAGATAGTCGATCACTTGGTCTAGGCCACTATCTGTCGACATTGCGTCAACCGGGCTGGATCCCAGAGATCTATTGTGAGTGCTTACCCAGTGGTGCATAGCTTTCTTATCACCGCCGACATAGGCGTAAAGGCGCTGATATATCCAGATTAGCTGTGCCGCTCTTTTGCCCGTTTCGCTAGATGAGTCTAGTCCATCCAGTGTCTGGGTCTTGAGGATTGATAGCAGCTGTCTTTGGGATAAACCCAGAGCAGAGCGAACGCGACTGACTGCTTTCGCGAGTATTTCATTGGGCATATTCAGCTGATTGGCTTCTGCCGGTGATTGGTTCATTTTTCATCCGAATTTCGGTTTGGATCTTGCTTTCCACATTCTGGCAGGTCATCAGCAGCCAGAGGAAGCGCCAAGCCAGCCTGATTCACCAGGAGTTGCACGTATTCAGGCTTGGCTTAAGTGTGGGCGAGCAGCCTGCTTTCGACTACGGAAAAACGCCTTGCTCAAGCTGGCCTACTAGCCGGCGAACTTTCTGAATGCCGGGTTTCGTTCCCATGATCGAAATTGGCGCATGGTTTCCCAGACCTCGCACTGATGAGGACATCCACTGATTGGCCGCTCTTTCGTCATTTTCGAACAGCCCCAATATTTCCTGATAGGCGAGCTCTCTCAGTTCTGCTGTTGTTTGTTTTTCAGTCATATTCGATTCTCCAAGATGATCACAGATTCAGTTTTTCACAAGTCGCCCTCTCTGCAAGTAAAAAAAGTGGCTGATATTCGAGTTTCCGCATTTTTTTGGCAATTAGCCTCAGCACATATCGCTTACGAACCACGAAACTAGTCTCACTGTTCTATTTGAGACTTTACTGATGACTGATCAATTTAAAACGAAAAAAATGCGTGTCGATCGACTGACCCTTTCTCCCCACTTGCCTGCCGAGTACAGGCGCATGTTGTTGGGGCTTATGTATCGCGCGTCAATGTTCTCTCAACTGCCCCAGCAACTCCTCATTGATTACGTTATGACGCATCCCCCGGTCGGTACATTGGGTGCTGACGGTCAGTTTTACGTGACCAGCAATGTCCGCAGCCTAGCGATCAAATCTCACCTGCCAGCGGACACCCGGATTCTGGTGTTAATCGACACCGGCACCCAGCGAACCGATTTGGAGTTCATAGCGGCACAGAGGGAACTGCTCAACTGTATCGTGCCCGCCATGAAAGGAGATTCGTACGAATACACGCTGGTTGCACTCTGGGATGTTGTTATAAGGGGGGTTAGTGGATTGGCTCCACTTGTTCCAACACAAACGGACTTGGCCAAACTTGCCGGGGTTCGCCGGCAATCGCTGTCAGAAAAAAGATCGAGCAGGGTTGGTGCTGAATTCATGAGCCTGGGAGGCCATCAAAATGACTGAACAAAAATTGAGTGAGGTTCTCCAGCAGCTCATCGACCCCCCGCGCGGTATGCGAGGTATTGTTGGCGTGGTAGACGTTCTCCAGCAGGTTTTGAAAAGTGCTTGGCTTATTAAGGTCGAAGCGGAGCCATCCGATGGGCGGTCGAAGCCGCCCTTTCTGGATGTAATTCCGAATTTGATCGAGCTTTGTTCGTTGATAACACATCAGACTGAAGAGTCTGGGTACTGGGTTGAGCAGCCTGATGCCGAGAAAAATTTTAAGACCCGTAATCCAGTTTACGCAGCACTTTATGAGGTGTCGAAAGCTCGGTCGACACTATCAGGCGGTCGCTGTCAGTTGCTAGCGCACGCTCTGGTCGCATCCAAAAGTGGAATTCTTGCCAAATCTGAGCGTTCAGAAAAACCCTCTACTAATGTCCAGGAAGCGTTTCGCGAGCTTCGCCGACTTGATAGCCGTGTGTTGGATTCTGTGCAATTTGAAGTACCCAGCCGGCATGGGTGCTACAAAGCACTGAAAGAAATTGAGCAGACTGGAGGCATCGAATCTAATCGTATGGAGGTGAGTCAACTCAGTCATATCCGCCGGCTTATTGGCCTCTCGCTTGGTGTTGAGAAGCCACTAGAGGTAACCACTCGAAAAAATAATGGCGGTGGATCCCGTTCTGCCAGCTGGGGTCAGGTCATCAGAGAAGAGGTTTCTCCGGAGCAGCTTGGTGATGACGGAGGGCAATCGTTTTCCTTCATTGAGTTCACAGCCTCTGATTCTGCAGATGCTGATGCGCACAGGCTGGCTGGCCTTCCTGAAGATGATGTTGGACCAGTTTTCCGAAGCATTGTTGCATCTGAGCGGGCGAGTCCCAAGCGCGGAGGGTCTCGTCAGCGTAGTGTTTTCCAGAGTAGACACATCGCCAACCAGTTGCGTCGCAGTGCTCAGCCGTTGACCACTCGCTGGGATCGACTGACAGAGCACGATATCGGCTCAGTCGTATCCGCGCTTTCGTGGCAAGGTGCTGGAAAAAATCCGGGTGTTCTGGCTTTGGGGCTGGTACTGCTGACGGGGCGATCGCTCTCAACAATTTTAAATGCGCATTTGTTTAGCTCCATCGATCGGGTTCCGAAGCAAATCTCTGATGATTCAATAGCCATCTGCCGAGCGGATCGTTTTATTCAGGTGAATATACCGGTGCCGGGGCGTATGCGCCCTCTGCGGCAAGAATGGCATTCGAACCTTCGTCAAACCGATAATCAGCTGCGGTTACCGATCGTAAATCTTCTCTGGAATTTACTGGTCGACTTGATAGGTTTAGATGATTCTGATTGGTCTGGGTATTTGTTTCCGCAGCCAGACATTGGTGACGTTAAAGAAAGTATAAAGAACATCATTTCCGAGGTGCGATCTGAAGACGGCGCCCGTGTAACGATCACCCGTCTGCAGCGCTGCTTATACAACGAGATTGCGGATGTGCAGGGCGATATTGTGGATGGTGTTGTTATCACTGGAAATCAGCCTGCAACTGGGAGCCATGTGGGTATCCATTATTATTGCGTCTCAGAATCGGACCTGCAGGAACGATATCTTAACGCAGCGCGAGAGATGGTGGCGGATGAATTTAAAGAGCTAATGGCTCCTGTCGCGCTGTGCCCAGAACGCTCCCACTACATTGGCAGTCCCTTCTGTCCTAAACCTGAGTGTTTGATGGTACTGATTACAAATCTTCGCCAGCGGCTGGTAGCGAACCTGCAACGGCCGCTTGCGGCCGACACACTGATTGATACCCATAATAGCTATACCGCCTATGTCGTGATGTTTATGGCCTTTGCGACTGGCTACCGAAGTGTTCAAGCACCCTTGTCTCGTGACACCGATTACGATCCGTTATCGGGGATGCTCGTGATTGCAGATAAAACCGACAGCTCATACAGTCATGCCAGGCTCGTACCTGTGCCTAAAATTCTCTCTCGGCAGTTGGAGCTGTATAAACTGCACCGAGAACGCGTGATCGGGCAACTGTGGGCACTACTGGGTATAGAAAAGCCGGCCCATTTTTTGTTCTTTCTCTCGAAGGCGGGCAGCAGAACTGCAAAGTCTGAGAAGCTTGTTAGGGTAACGCCAGTGTCCCCTAGCAGCGTAACTGAAAATTTGCGGGGTATTTCAGATCTTCCGCTGAACCTAAATCGCCATTTTTTGAGGAGTGAGCTGCGTCACCGAGGTGTAAGTGCTGAGCTTGTAGATGCATGGATGGGACATTGGCTGGATGGACAAGAGCCAATGGGGCGGTTTTCAACGCTCAGCCCCGTCGATTACATGGCAGGTATTGAGCCGGTGCTCAATGAGATTTTAGATGACCTGGGTTGGAGATCTGAGGAGGGGTTGTCATGAGCATGCACATTCCGACTGACGGTCGCGCTCATGGCGATGAAATCCGTGGGGAGAATCGTCGACGGATCGTTGAGCGAGAGCAAAAGGCTGTAGACCAGTATCTGCTTGAGAGCTGTGAAGACATTCTTCTGGGGCAATGCGAAAACTCGCTCTCAGAGCAGAGAGTTGATGAACTTTTTGCGGCGATCAAAGAGAGTGTTTCAGGACACCTGCTGAAAATCAGGCACAACCACCTCGCATTTAGGCTGCAGCAGGCCGCACGTGAACATAACCTGGATTTGCCGAATCGCCAGCGGATGGTCGTGTTGCATGGTGAATCGGCTCCAGTCACGCCGGTAGGTTTTTCGAACCTTGCGATCACACGGGGTTGGCTGGATGGGTTCTGGTCAGATGTTGAATTTCCACACAATCGCGACGGCGTTGATGAGCGGAAGCTCGATGCTGGGCGGCTAATATTCAGTTTCATTGTATTCGGGGGTGTTCACAGCAAGAGAAAACTGCAGTTATTAGTAGACGCTATACCCAACGGCCTTCGGCGCCTGGAGGGTCTCACATGGATGGACATTGAGACTGATCGAGGGTTGTGGCGTTGGTTTCCGGATCCGGTATCAATGCTGCTACTCCAACGCTGGCACAGAATGTACGACGCTGACCAGTGGCCGAGTGGCATGAACACTGATGTGGCACGGCTGGTTTCTAATTTTCTGAACTTTCTCAGAGTCCTTCCGGGCAATGCCTCTACACCAAATGTTGTTTTCCGGCAATTAATCGAAACATCCTCAACTCGGGATGCAACCTGGATGGAAGGCGTTCTGCATGATGTCCAGCGTAGCCCAAGAGCTACGATATCACTGCCTGCTGATGCGTGGGCGAGGTTGCAGACAAGGAAAGTCTTTTCAGCAGCTTCGCAGAAAGTTGAGTCTGCTGAAAACAAACCGATAACGGACCTGCGGCCATTAACAGGTAGGTGCGATTCCGACGTCTATGTTGGGGTTCGGGCAATCCAAAAAGTTCTAAAGGAGGCCACGAGGAAAAGTAGCGCTGGAGAACGGGATAAAACCTATCGATTACTGACGGATATTGCTGCTGATGACTCATGGGCGCCTGTAGTCCGAGTTCTGGCGAGCTGGTGTGCCAGTATGCGTCGATACGGTGGTCGTCAGGGGCGATTGGTGACCAGCAGTATTCAACGATACCTGAGTGCGATCGCCAACCCGCTCGTCACCATTTTGTCTGGGACGGGTGACCTGAATGCGTTGGGCGAGGAGGAGTGGGAATGGGTATACGATCAGCTACTCTCCAGCGCTTCCTCCGGTAAGAGGCGGTCGGATCGAGCAATTGTGGCCGGCTGGTTCCATGCGTATATGGTTGCCCAATATGGAATGCCGGAGGTCGAGATTGAGGGTGCTACGGTTAACGGCGAGGTCGATGCAAATATATTGACCCCAGCAGAGTACATGCGAGCGCACAGCATTTTGGCTTCCTCGGATGCTAGCGAGCGTCTGATCAAGATTCGTAAGATCGTTCTGACTCTAGGATTTCGTTGTGGATTACGCCGCACGGAAATTCAAAAAATTCTTATAAAAGATGTGCAGGGGCTAAGGGCCCTCTCATGGTCACGGCCTGAGCTTTTCACGCGGGGCAATAAATTCGCTGGACAAAAAAGCAGCAGTGGCACCAGGCGGCTTCCGTTATGGGCGTTGCTGATGGGAGCGGAGTTGGACCAGTTGCAAGATTGGTATCAGTACCGCTTGCAGGAGCCGAACACCAAGGAGGGCGATTTGTTGTTCTGCGCGCCACAGCGCGGAAGTCAGCTGATTCCGCAACGTGAACTGTTCACACCGATCCAAGAGGCGATGCGATTGGCTTCCGGCACGGACAATCTGCGTTTCCACCATCTTCGCCACTCTTGCGTGACGCTAACTGGATTGCGGTTGTTCGAGCGGCGGTCGGGGGAATTGATGAGGGAGGAGTGGGCCAAGGATGATTCTGGGAACATAGTAATGCCCCACTGGGGCCGGGACATTTTTGCGATTACCAACCGATCACCGGAATGGGCACCCACTCGTAAAAAATTGTGGTTTCTTGCCCTTCTGGCTGGCCACGCCTCGCCGGGCCAGACACTGCTGAGTTATGCCCATCTAATGGACTACATAAATGGCGTTCGCCAAACTGAGCGACGGCTGCCGCTTTTGACGTTACGAGCGCAGGGCAACCTCTTGGGCTTAGCTCCCGGATCTATTGAGGGATTCCGGAATCCGAAGCGGAATGGGCTAGCGGGCGCCACAACGGCCCGCGATCTGGCGAATGTAGCACATAAGAGGTGGCCAGCAGGCGTCTGTATCACCGCGGGGAAGAATCTGGCGCCGTTCAAAATGCCAGATAAGCCGGCTATTTCTGCGCGTTGTGAATCCGGGCCATATACGGCGTTCCTGATCTATGACGCGTTGCTTCGGTTCAATCGAATGGTCGCCGAGGGCCTCAGCAGAGATGAGGCTGTACACCGAGTCGCAGAGAAATATGATTTGGAGGCCAGCACCCTTGAGGCATGGCTCAACTTTGGCAAGCGCCTGATGCAGCAGCCTGCTCGTGAAGGCAGTCACCGCAGTGCCCAATCACAAAACCCGGGTAAGACGGCGCAAACGGTTGCCTACAAGTATGGCGATGGTGGAGTCACAATGCCGGAACTGCCTGAGTGCCCAGCACCTCCTAAAGCTAAGCTGGCTCATGGGTTCGTAGAGGACGTGTTTGAGCGGGGGCGTCGTTGGCTGAGAGAGGAGCCTGAACCTGCCTGTTTTGCATTGCAGACGGTGAGTGATGCCATTCAGCGTAGTAAAACCCAGATTTCCTTTACTCGCGATGAAAATAAACGGATTTATCTGAAATTTCTCGAAAAAGCGGGGTTAATGCACCTGGTCAAAATACGGGTTAGATCTCCGGAGAAGAGCCTGTCAGATCGTGATATTAAGACGCACTGGTCAGAGCATTTTGAGGTGCCAAAAGCTCGGGTGGCAATTGCTACAGAGTTGTCGAAGGGAACTCGTTTTCGGTATGGAAGTGCGCAGGTTGAGGTCAGGCCAGAGCCGAAACTTGGCAAGGGCGGTTTGCAAAACACGATGAGCGCATTACGATTTTCGGTTTTTATTTTGATGCTGTCGTGTGCCGAAGAAGGTGACCAAGATGCTGAGGGCGAAAAGTGTTAGTTGGCCGTCCTTGGCCAGCGAACCTAATCCTTGTTGTATAGCAAGGCCTGGCCATTACCGCCTTGCGTGGTTGGGCGTAGCGCGGAACCCAGTAAACGTCTCGTTGCTGATCCCACCAGTTCCGACTGAAGATGGGCGGCCACGAGGTGTGACGTTTGAACTATCATCGCCGCCGGGTGAGTGTCAGTGTGGCTCCCGATTCGGTACATCGACGCGATGATAAATTGAATCATGCGGGCCGCCTCAGGGTGGGTTTTGCCAAGCCATTTCAAGTCTTCCGAGAGCAACCCCAAGGTTTTCAGAACCAGCTTGAGATGGCCTTTTGTTGCAGGTTCCGGAAGCTCAATGCGGCCCAATCCGTGGAGAAGACCTGCAATGGCAGCGATCCATTGTTCTTCATTTGAGTATCCCCGGCATGCATCAAAAGACCTTCTGGCGACATCAAAGCTATGGAATGCCAAGCTGCCTGGCGCCTGACAACCCTGTTCACCCATGGAGGCATTCAAAAACTGGATGCCGACTGAAGGCCGCCCGATTACCCTTCGTACGAAATCGGTTAGTGGCTGCACGGCGCATTTTGCAATGAACAGTTCAATGTCAACAGCGATGCCTGGGCAGCGAAGTTCCGAATAGGGCAGATGAAGAAGCGTGTCTGGCGTATCGAGCAGGATGACAGTGTCAGAGCGAGAAACTGCGTGTTCGGGTTTCCCGCTCCAAAGCACCAGCTGCACGGCTGCATCCGGAATGGCTTTCAGCTGCAGATCAGGATGAGGCTGCGACATCACGACCCGGTAGCGCTCAAAAGAATTTTCGATAGTCAGCTCTAGTACGGGGAGGTCAGGCCCGTTAGGGATCTCATCGAAGTCAATAATTGTTCCGATGAAAATCTCTGGGTCATTGTGCCAGCCAGTATTCACGATGAGGCTACTCATGCCATTAACTCCTGTACTGAGTTTAAAGTGCGCTCCAAATTGCCAATCAGAACTGGAAGTGGATCATTCAGGTTGTCTTCGTCCATCTCGCAAAGTTCTTTTTCGACCCAGTTTGAAAGAGCGGAGAGATTAGAGCTCTCGTCGCCCTGGCCAAGTACGCAAACCAAAGCGCTGCCTTCTGGGATTTGCATGGAGAAAACGAGCGCGCTCGCCAGACGGGCGGCAAATGACGCTCGGCTGATAGAAAGTGAGTGAGAAAAGTTCATTTTCCGAGCCCCTTTAGTGGTTCAGTTTTGAATTCAAATTCGTTAATAAGTAAACGTTCGAACGCCGAGCCATCCTGCCTGGTCAGATTGGGTACATAGCGGCTGTAAACGCGGAACAACATTTCGGTCGTTGTGTGCCCCATCTGCCGCGCGATCCATTCCGGGCTCTCGCCAGACGCTAACCAAAGCGTCGCTGCTGTATGCCGGGTCTGATAAGGGCGACGTTTTCGTAGTCCCAAGTGGCGAAGCAATGGATACCAAATGCGTTTCGTGACGTTGCTGTGGTTAAGAGGGCCGCCGGTTCGGGAGCAGAAAACGAAGCTCTGACTACCTGTCGATTTCCTTTGGTCCATCAGGGCATCGAACACCAACTGGGACATTTCGATGGTGCGGAAGGAACCGTCATTTTTCGTGTATTCCAAGCGGCCCTCGACCAAGGCTTGGCGAATCAAGATTTGCCGACGCGTAAAATCCACGTGTTGCCACTGGAGGCCATCAACTTCACCGGTACGCATGCCCGAGAAGAAGCGCACCGTGTAGTAGTTTCGAAAATCCAGGCGAACGGTCTCAATGATCGACTTCACCTCTTCGATGCTGAACGGTTCGACATCTGTTCGGGGCACACGCAGTGATTTAATCCCGTGATAGGGTGAGCTAAACTCAAATCGGTTGGCTGCTTCGCTAAGGATCATGCGCAAAGGCGTCATGATTTTGTTGATTCGACTGGCAGAAAGGCTCTTTTTACTCCGGGTTATTACTTTGGCGAGTGAGGCCCGGAATTCGAGAATGTCTTTCTTGGTGATGTGGCCAACCTCTTTTTCTCCAAAATAGGGGTTGAGATAGTTTTTTAGCGTGCCCTCTATTGTCGAAGTGTGTGACTGGCGCCACTGGATTTTAATTTCCCCTACCCAGTCCTGAGAGAACTCCTTGAAGAGCGGCGTGTCATGAGCTTCCCTCGCTTTCTGAACTTCAGCTTGTTTGGTGAACTTCTGGGCCAATGAACTGTTGGGAAAGTACTTGTGGTATTCGAACGACCCCAAAGTGATTTCTGCTTCAAGCCTCTTGAGTATTGTTTCCAGCTTTTTCCGGTTTGCAGGTGTGTTATCGAGAGTGGTTTGTTCCCGACAACGCATTCCGGCATAACGGAAATCAAAGAATAGTTTGCCTGTTTCAGGGCGCTCTACGATCTTACCCACGGCACACACCTCCCCCAGCCATTGGAACGCTAAAGGCATAGTTTGTTGAATGCCCGATCATGTCTTGTTCAATCACCTCCCAGATGTAGAGAATTTTTCTGCCACCAAACGGGCGGATGTAGTGAACGCCTTCCAGTAACACTGAATCTTTAAGGCGCTCACGAATGGTGCGAGCGTCATACTTGATGCGCTCGGCCAGTTCTTGGGTGGTTAGATATACCTGTGACATAGGACTGTTCCTTTGCTATCTTCGGGTGTTGGAGGACAAACCGCATTGGTTAAGGTCAATATGTCCTCCTGAAGACCATTATGCACCCTTAAAGACCTTTAGCAAGTCTTTTTGATCTCCTGCGGATTAAATAGTTCTTTGGTGGACCAAATGATTAAGTGCCATCTGTCAAAGTTGATGGGCGAGAAGAAAGTGAAGATCGTGGATGTGGCGAGAGAAACAGGCGTAAACCGAGGCACAATTACTCGGCTATATCACGAAACGGCGAGTAGGGTAGAGCTCGAAGTTATTGACGCTCTGTGTCGCTATCTCGAATGCGAAGTCGGCGAATTGTTCGAGCTTGTGGATTCTGAGTAGCTACAAAATTCTGGTATGGAGTAGTACAGGTCATGGCGATCCCAGATTTTCAAACAGTAATGCGGCCAGTTCTCCAGTCGGTAGGTGATGGCGAGTCCAGATCTTTGGCTGATGTGCGGGATATCGTGAAAGATGCCTTTGGCCTGACAGATGAAGAAAGAAGGGTGCGACTACCGTCAGGCCACCAAACGGTTATTAACAATCGAACCGGATGGGCTAGGACATACCTCAATAAGGCTGGGCTTCTTACCATTCCGCAACGGGGCATGGTGCAAATTACTGAACGTGGGCTGGATGTTTTGGAAAACGGTCCTGAACGCATCAGTGTCGCTTGGTTGAAACAATTTCCAGAGTTTAAAGAATTCCACACTCAGAAGAACGGCGTTGGCGCCGAAGCTATTAAGCAGCCCGAAATCACCGAGGTAAGCAACGAAACACCCGACGAGCAGTTGGCCGCCGCGCACCTGTCTCTTATGGAAAGCCTTGCCGATGAAGTTCTGGAAACAGTGAGGAGTGCCTCCCCGTCGTTTTTTGAGAAGCTAGTCGTCGATCTGATGATATCTATGGGTTACGGCGGTTCCAGAAAAGAGGCGGGGCAGGCTACGCAAACCACCAACGACGATGGCATCGACGGCATCATCAAGGAAGATAAGCTTGGCCTTGACACTATATACCTGCAAGCAAAGCGTTGGGCCAATACGGTGCATCGTCCCGAAATAGACAAATTTATTGGTGCTTTGACCCGGCAGCGAGCCCGCAAAGGTGTATTTCTCACCACATCTGACTTTTCAGTAGGAGCCAGAGAGGCTGCTGCAGGGCTGGATATGAAGGTTGTATTACTTGATGGCCGCGAGCTGGCTCAGCTGATGATCGAGAATAACCTCGGGGTAAACGTTAAAGAAGTGTTTGAGGTGAAGCAGGTTGATACCGATTATTTTATCGAGGATTGACCATCTAAACCTGCTGCTAATTTTCGGGCGGGCGTTAGATTGGGAGCAAGCGATATTTCGACCCAAGATGTTTGTCCCATCCTTGATAAGCTTTAACAAAAGATGACACTTTGGTTGCAACCTAATCATATAATCTGATTAGTGACAGGGGCATCATGGAACGGCGGCCTTATCTCGCGTTAGATATCTCCCGATTAAATATGCTTGTCAACGAGAACGCACAGGACAAAGCCCTTCTTGAAGCCGTTCTCCTGGAGTTGAGCTTTCGAAAAACGAGCGCAGCCAAACAGCTCAAACGCAGGGTTGAGCAACTCAAAGGTTCGTCTGACCTCGGCTCCAGCGACTCTGTGAATATATCGTCCCCACACACTGAGACGCCCCAAAATCATGAGTTCAGAACTAAAAAATCACAAAAAATAATGGAGTCGAGCGAACCCATGCCGAAAGAACAGGATCACCAAACAGTAGAAAGCTTCTTTAGCTCGGCAGACCCGTTCGTGCTTGAGTCGTTAGAGCTCATGCGTAAAAAACTCCTGGATCTTACCGCTCGAAATAGGCTGCTGAATTTCCCTATCCAGCAGAAGGGCGCAGCGCTCCGGATCATTGATGAAGTTCCCAATCAGCTATGCGACGAACTTCTTGCCGAAAGAGAACTCAAGTTTAAACCCGTTCCTCCGCCTACTCGGGAACAACTGGTCAAGTATGGTTACCTTGAAGTCGACGAGGACAGCGGCGAGGAGCGGCAGTTAAAGCCCAGCCCCGACGCGAGAGAGTGGGCCAAAGTACTCGGCTTTGATGTTGGCTATGAGTTGCCACGCGAAGAGGATGCCCCGGGTGATGATAAACACCAGGATGATGCGATCCAGGTTTTGCTTTATCCGCCGGAGATGGAATCGAGGCTGCGAGCGATCAGGAGCAAAGCACAGACCGCGATAGAGGAAATGGGTGCCAGTATTCTCTACTTATCGCTTGGGTTTTTGGAGTGGGCAGAGAACGATGATGGCTCAAAAACGAGGCTTGCGCCGCTGTTCACGGTTCCGGTGCATCTAAGTCGTGGGAAGCTGGATCACAGCAGCGGAACCTATCAGTACACCGTGAGTTATACCGGTGAAGATATCCTCCCAAACCTATCTCTCAAAGAAAAGCTCGCTCTGGATTTCGGGCTTGCTCTGCCAGAAGTAGGAGAGGGCGAGTCTCCAGAAGACTACCTGGACCATGTTGCCACGCTGATAAAGGCTACGAAGCCTAACTGGTCTGTCCGGCGCTATGGTGCTCTTGCCCTTCTGAATTTCGGCAAAATGCTGATGTATCTGGATTTGGATCCGGAACGTTGGCCGCTAGATGATCGAAACCTAATCCAACATCCTATTGTCCAACGTTTTTTCAAAAGCTCGGAGAACAGTTCAGGTGAGGGGCAAAGTAGTATTGGAGAGCATTACATTGACGAGGTCGAACAGATCCACGACCTGTATCCGTTAATTGATGACGCTGACAGCTCTCAACACAGCGCACTGATTGACGCAATAAATGGCGAGAATCTGGTTATAGAAGGCCCTCCAGGAACAGGTAAGTCTCAAACGATAACCAACTTGATTGCCGCTGCCATGCTGGGTGGAAAGAAAGTTCTATTCGTCGCGGAGAAAATGGCGGCTCTCGACGTAGTTAAAGCCCGCCTTGATAAGGCTGGGCTAGGCGATTTTTGTCTTGAACTTCATAGCCATAAATCGCAAAAACGAAAGGTGCTTGATGATATCAGTGCCCGCGTAGTTAAACAGAAGCACCTCATCTCCACGCAGAACATTGACGCAGAAATCACCCGCTACGAAGAGTACAAGGAACGACTCAATAGCTATGCGAAGGAGATCAATGAGCCTTGGGCTAAAACGAATCGCACCATCCATGAGATCTTCAGTGGCGCTGCGCGATATCGCCAACAGTTAGAAATAAACCCGACCGATGTTCATATTGCCGGCCTCTCCGGAGGAGAGCTCACCGAGGTGAATCGGTTGAGGCTGGTTGATCAGGTCAGTGAATTTCAGAAAATCTATCGCGCGATGATAGAGCAGGTGGGGCAGTATGCGAATCTTTACGATCACCCGTGGTCCGGAGTTGAGAACACAGCGATTCAGCTTTTCGACTCAGGACAGATAGTATCCGTCCTAAAAGAATGGCAGCAGTCGTTAGAGCGTTTGATGGAGCAAAATCAGAAAGTCGCACAAGCCCTACAGTTCGATGATTCAAATTTGTTGGGCTTGGATAACTGCGAATCATTGGCTTTGGATCTCGGCGATTTGCCCGAACTCTCTCGCAAAGAGCTATTCCAGGCACTGGACCGACTCGACCTGATAACCCAGTCCAGAGTTGAGACACTGCTGCACCTTCACCGCGAGACTCAGGAAGGCTACGAGGATCTTTCAAAAGACATCTTCTCAGAGAAATTATCGACACTCGCTGACGGTGTGGCTTTGCCTGCCTTCCCGGATGTACACCGGCTGACGGGTGCTGGGCGTAGCGAGAACTTCTCAGATATTGTTCGCGGGATCGTAAAGCTTGAAAAAATTGAGTCTGTGCTGGCTCCTTTTCAGCGCCAATTACAGGAATTAGGATCTGCGCTGCCCTCGTCATTGAGCGAGCATTTGAGCCCGACTGTTGAGGGGTTTGGTGCAGCAATCAAGATAATTGAGCTGGTCGGTGAACTTGAGAGCACGCTGATCAGCCGGCGGTCTGAGCATTTCGACGAAGATGACTTCGATGTGACTATAAAAGACCTCGAAGTGAAACTGCACCATTTGCGACCTTTACGAGAAACGATCACCGACTGTTTTGATCTTGAGAAGTTACCTGAATCCCGGGAGCTAAAGGCCATACAGGCCCAAATACTGCGTCGGGGAGGGGACAAATGGTTCTCTGGAGACTGGTGGCAAGCTCGCAAGCAACTGAAAGCTTTGGCAAGCAAGCCATACCTGAAAGTAACGGAGCTCAGCGCAGTTATAGAAGAGGCCAGTGAGTATGCAGCTGGCTTGGAAGCCTTCGATTCAGCACTCTATCAGCGTCAAATAGGTCCCGAGTTCCAAGGTTTGGAAACCGACGTTGACGGCCTGAAGAGCCTCAGGGGATGGTACAGGAGTGTCCGCAGTGCATACGGAATAGGTTTTGGTAAGACTGTCGCGATTGGTGATTGTATCCTCGCCCTTGATGCGAAACTGTTCAAAGGTATTCAGCAACTTGAGCAGAAGGGCTTCACAGGAGGATTACGAAAAATACTAGCCGCATTGGACGAGATTCGTGCCGTAATTCCAAACATCGATCAAGAGCTCGATCGAAACAACAGTCTCACTGGTGAGCAGGGATCACTGCTCACAGAACACAAACGCCTGAAAGCTGAGGTTCGAATAATTCAGCAGTGGTTTAAAGACAGCAACCTCACCGTTGAAGAAGTGGAAAGTCGTGTTAGTCAGCTAAGAACGCTGCAAAACGATCAGGCACGGTTTTTAGAGAGCAACCTCCTTCATGATCTTTTTGCGCCGCAAGTCGAATTGTCGATCGGGCCAAACGCCGACAATAAAGAAGCCGTTGAGTCTATTCGAGAAACACTGGATTTCGCCAGCTATGTTCGGCGTAAGCTTCGGTTTGAGCCGCTGAGGCAGGCTATCCTCTCGGTTAAAACTCATGAAGAGTATGAGAGCCTTAAAGCTGAAGCGGCAGGCTACCTTGCCGCGTGGCGTGGCCAAGAAGAAAACTATGAACAGTTCAAGAGCAGGATGGAGCTCAACCCCGCTCAGTGGTTAGCCAAACCTGAGTGGAATATCGAAGAACTCCTTCAAAGGAATCTCTCCGCGATACAAAAGCCAGAATGGTTGAATGACTGGGTCAACTTCGTTCGCATTAGAAACGAAATGCAGGTGCAGGGCCTGGAGCCACTCTGGCGCATGGTGACAAGCGGTAAACTCGATATTGAAAGTGCAGGCGAAGCCTTGGATTTGGCGGTTTTTGATCAGTTGTCCAGAGAAATTCTCTCAGCGCGGCCGCACCTTTCTCGTGTTTCTGGCAAGGGCCAGGAGGCGATACAAGGTACTTTCCGGGAGTACGACCAAAAACTGAAGAAATTACAGCGCCAGCGAATTGCCAGTGCTTTGGCAGAGCGGCATGTCCCCGGAGGGAATGCCGGGGGGCGGAAGTCTGAATACACCGAAATGGCATTGATTGAGAACGAACTAGGGAAAAAGACGAGGCATATCCCCATTCGCCAGCTGGTTAACCGTGCAAGTAACGCTCTGCTGGCGTTAAAACCGTGTTTCATGATGGGGCCTATGTCTGCAGCCCACTACCTTAAGCCTGGTCATCTCCAGTTTGATTTGGTGGTGATGGATGAGGCCTCCCAGGTTAAACCAGAGGATGCGCTCGGCGTTATCGCTCGTGGTGCACAGCTTGTGGTTGTAGGGGATCCAAAGCAGCTCCCCCCTACCAGCTTCTTCGACCGTCAGGATATGAACGACGATGACGACGAAAGCGCGGCGCTGGCACAGACAGACAGCATTCTTGATGCAGCTATGCCTCTTTTCAAAATGCGACGGCTGCGATGGCACTATCGCTCACAGCACGAGAGCCTGATTGCCTTCTCGAACCGCAATTTTTATAACAATGACCTTGTCATTTTCCCATCCCCACACGCCAAGTCTGTGGAATACGGCGTTAAGTTCAGTTATGTCTCCGGTGGGCGTTTTGTTAACCAGTACAATGTTGAGGAAGCTGGTGTTGTAGCAAAAGCCGTTGTGAAGCATGCGCTCAATCACCCCAATGAGTCTCTTGGCATTGTTGCGATGAGCTCAAAGCAGCGCGAGCAGATAGAGCGTGCAGTTGAGGAGGAGTGTAAGGCTGACGATGCCGTTTCTGAAGCTGTCGATGCTCTTCGCAATATGGAAGACGGCCTGTTCATCAAGAACCTAGAAAACGTTCAGGGTGATGAACGAGACGTGATCTTTATTTCTTGTACCTACGGTCCCGGCGAAGTGGGAGGGCGAGTCTATCAGCGCTTTGGCCCAATTAACTCAGACGTGGGCTGGCGGCGTTTGAACGTGCTATTTACCCGTTCAAAGAAGCGAATGCACATCTTCAGCTCAATGCGCTCAGGCGATATAGAGATTTCGGAGACGTCGAAGCGTGGTGTTATTGCCCTTAAAAACTTCCTGGATTATGCCGAGAAGGGCAACATGGATGGAACTCCGGTTCACACGGGCAAAGCGCCGGATAGTGATTTTGAGGTGTCCGTAATCGAAGCCTTGCACAGGGAGGGCTTTGAGAGCGAAGCGCAAGTTGGTGTTGCCGGCTTCTTCATTGACTTGGCAGTGAAAGATCCCGGCAAACCAGGCCGCTATTTGATGGGCATCGAATGCGACGGCGCAACCTATCACTCGGCCAAATCAGCCCGTGACCGAGATCGCCTGCGGCAGGAGGTTCTCGAACGGCTTGGATGGAGAATCCGTCGCATATGGTCTACGGACTGGTACAGTAACCCTCAGGGCGAACTGGAACCCATCATTCGGGAACTGCATAGTTTGAAAACCGAAAAGCTTGAAGTCGGAGAACCCTTCGAGCTGGATGCAGAGCCTATCGAAGAGGCAGAAAGTGCGCCGGAGGCCGAGGCAACAGAGGTCATCGCGTTACTGGATGACGAAACAGATTTGCGTGGCAGGCTGGAGGCGTTTGGCGACACCATCATCGCGAAGCAATTCCCCAACACACCCAAAGACAGACGGTTGCTGCGCCCCTCAATGATTGAAGCGCTGGTTGAGCATGAGCCGGTTGCGTCGTCTGAATTTGTGGAGTTGATCCCGGAGTATCTTCGGAAAGCCACGGAACCAAAAGAAGCGAAAACCTATCTGGCCCAAGTATTGGACATCGTCGCAGGCTCCGAGTTGTCTCAGGGCGACCTGCTCAGCTAGGCCTTCAAGCTCTGGCTTAATTCAATCAAGAGAGAACTAACGCATTCATGATAACCGGCGAACTTAAATCCAAAGTCGACAAAATCTGGGACACCATGTGGTCCGGCGGGGTGTCTAACCCTCTGTCCGTGATCGAGCAGCTCACTTATTTACTGTTCATCAAACGACTTGACGAACTGCAGACCCTGAAGGAGCGCAAAGCACAGCGTCTGGGTCAATGCATTGACGAGCCCGTATTCAAGCCGGATCAGGACCATCTTCGCTGGTCACGCTTCAAAGACGCAGCGCCCGAACAGATGTTTAATACGGTCAGGGACGAGGTGTTCCCTTTCATCAAGACCCTCGGAAATAAGGGCGAGGAAGACGGAGAGGGCGGCAGCACCTACACCCACCACATGAAAGACGCGCTCTTCATGATGCCTACCCCCAGGGTGCTGGCGAACGTGGTGGATCAGCTCGACAGCATCGATATGAACGATGCTGATACCAAGGGCGACCTGTACGAATACATGCTCGGGAAAATCGCCAGCGCTGGCCAGAACGGCCAGTTCCGGACTCCGCGTCACATCATCAAGCTGATGGTGGACATGACGGCGCCGACTCCCAAGGACGTCATTTGCGACCCGGCATGCGGCACCGCAGGTTTTCTTGTGGCGGCTTCTGAATACATTCAAAAGCACTATAGCGAAGCCATTTACAAGGACGAGGACTCCCGCCGTCGCTTTAATGAAGCCACTTTCCACGGTTATGACTTCGATACAACCATGCTCCGTATCGGCAGCATGAATATGTTGCTGCATGGCGTCGAGAATCCAGACATCAGCTTTAAAGACTCCCTCGCTCAGGCAGACGATGCCGACGAGGAAAAGTACTCACTGATCTTAGCCAATCCGCCTTTTGCGGGCAGCCTGGATTACGAGTCCACTGCAAAGGATTTGCTGCAGACCGTTAAAACCAAGAAAACCGAGCTGTTGTTTATGGCTCTGTTCCTCCGGCTGCTTAAAACCGGTGGCCGGGCGGCAGTAATCGTTCCAGACGGCGTGCTCTTCGGGTCATCAAATGCCCACAGGAGCCTGCGCAAAATGCTGGTGGAAGAGCAGAAGTTGGATGCAGTTATTGCTATGCCATCTGGTGTGTTCAAGCCTTACGCCGGAGTATCAACTGCCATTCTGATCTTTACTAAAACCAACTCCGGCGGCACCGACAACGTCTGGTTCTACAACATGCAGGCGGATGGTTTTTCACTGGATGACAAGCGCAGTCCTCAGCCGGAAAAGACTGATTTGCCCGATCTGCTTGCCCGCTGGGAAAACCGGGATGCGGAAGGCGAACGCAAGCGCACCGAGCAGAGCTTCCTGGTGCCGATCAAAGAAATCGCTGGCAACGACTATGACTTGTCCATCAACCGTTACAAGGAAGTGGAGCATGAGGCGGTCGAGTATGATCCGCCTGAAGTAATTCTAGGAAGGTTAGCAAAGCTGGAGGATGAGATTTCTAGAGGGCGGAATGAACTTGAGGAGATGCTGAAGTGAGCCTCGCCAGCCAGCCATTTCTCGACGTCATACAAGATGCGTCGAGAGGGAACACTAAAATCCCGCAGAAGGAATACCTAGATTCCGGCCAGTATCCGATTGTAGATCAGGGTAAGGATATCGTTGGAGGGTACACGGATGATGCTTCAAGGCTCTGCAAGGTTGAGCCGCCCGTGATCGTGTTTGGTGATCACACCCGAGCAGTAAAATATGTTGATTTTCCCTTTGCGATGGGCGCGGATGGGACGAAGATTTTGATCCCGAAGAGGGGTGATGATTGCAGATATCTTTATCACGCTATCAAGTCAATCAGAATTGAAGAGGCGGGATATAGTAGACACTTCAAGTTTCTAAAAGAGTCCCGAATTCCTCTGCCTCCACTTGAAGAACAAAAACGCATTGCGAAAATTCTGGATGCGGCGGACGCCCTGCGGGCCAAGTGCCGCGAGTCCCTTGCCCAACTTGATGAGCTCCTGCAATCCACCTTTTTCGAATTCTTTGGTGATCCTGTTTCGAATACAAAGGGACTAAAGAAATCGACTCTGAAAGATGTTTTTGAATTTCAGACTGGAAAGTTGGACTCAAATGCCGCCGTTTCAGGTGGTAAGTATCCGTTCTTCACGTGTGCAAGAGAAACATCGGAAATCGACAATTACGCATTTGATTGCAAGGCATTGTTGCTGGCGGGGAATAATGCTAACGCAGACTACTCCGTCAAATATTATGACGGTAAGTTCAATGCCTATCAGCGAACTTACGTCATCACTTTGAACGAAGGCATTATTAAGTATGAGTACGCGAAGTGCGCGCTCGAACTTATGCTCAAGGATTTAAAACGATTCTCCAAAGGATCAAATACAAAATACCTTACTTTGGTAATACTCAATCGGATGCCAATATTGTTACCGGAGCTAGAGTTGCAAAACAGATTCGTTGAGGTTTACAGGGCGATCGAGCGGCAAAAAGCCATGTGCTTAGCTCATTTTAATGAGCTATCTGAACTGCTTTCTTCGCTCCAAAGCCGAGCTTTTTCTGGGGAGTTGTAACGAACCATGACCAACTTCGCCTTCCTGCCCAACGACTTCAAGGACTTGAGTCAAGCTGCCACGCTGGCAGAAGGCCATATTCTGGGTGATCCTCGCGCTGCTTGCTTCCACGCCCGTTTTGGTTTGGAAGCAGCAGTCCACTGGCTTTACCGCCACGATGCCAGCCTGCGGATGCCCTATGACAACAAGCTGGGCGCGCTACTGCACGAACCTACCTTTATGAATCTGCTGCCCGAGGCCGTATTTCAGAAAGCCCGGGTGATTCAGAAAGTCGGCAATATTGCTGTGCATCAGACCAAACCAATCGAAACACAGAGTGCCATGCAGGTGGTGAAGGAACTTCATCATGTCTGTTATTGGCTTGTGCGAACCTATGCGCCTTCGGCTTCCCGCGAAGGGGCGGCCTGGCGGGATGATCGGGTGCCGCGGCCGCTGAACAAGGCCGAAGCGGTTCCGCGTGCAGAACTCAAGGAGTTGGAAAAAAAGCTGGCCGCCCAGCATGAAGCGGCGCTGAAACAGCAAAAAGAACGAGATGCACTGGACCAAGAGCTTCAGGCTCTGCGTCAGGAGTTGGCGGCTCTGCGAGAGGCTCGTGAGCAGAAACCGGATACCCACGATTACACCGAAGCGGAAACCCGCCACTATCTGATCGACCTGGAATTGCACCGCGCTGGCTGGCCCCTGGATCAGACGTGTGATCGGGAATACGAAGTCACCGGGATGCCCAATGATAAGGGCATCGGCTACGTGGACTACGTGCTCTGGGACGATGACGGCAAGCCGCTCGCAGTTGTGGAAGCCAAGAAAACCACCGTGGATGCGGTTGTGGGCCAACAACAGGCCAAGCTCTATGCGGACTGCCTGGAACAGATGCACGGCCAACGCCCGCTCATTTTTTACACCAACGGCTATGACTCCTGGCTGTGGGACGATCAGGCCTATCCGCCACGGCAGGTGGCCGGATTTTACAAGAAAGACGAATTGACTCGGCTGATCCGTCGTCACGAGAGCAGAAAGCCGCTGGATGTCTCAACGCTTGATACCAATATTGTGGAGCGCTACTACCAGAAGCGCGCGATCGGTAGCATCTTTGAACAGCTTGAAAGCTCTCAACGCAAAGCCTTGCTGGTCATGGCGACGGGCACGGGTAAAACGCGAACAGCTATAGCCTTGGTGGATGCCCTTCAGCGGGCTAACTGGGTCAAGCGGGCGCTGTTCCTGGCGGACCGGGTTTCGCTGGTGAAACAGGCGGCGAATGCCTTCAAGAAACACCTGCCGGAATCCAGCCCGGTCAATCTGGTGACGGACAAAGATACCGAAGGCCGGGTTTTCGTCAGTACTTACCCCACCATGATGGGGCTGATCGATGCCAATGCTGGGCCGGATTCGGATGAGGCGCGCTTTGGCGTCGGCCATTTTGACCTGATCATCATTGATGAGGCCCATCGTTCCGTCTATCAGCGCTACAAAGCCATTTTTCAGTACTTCGATTCCCTGTTGTTTGGTTTGACGGCTACGCCCCGTGAGCAGGTGGACCGCAACACCTATGAGCTTTTTGATCTGGAACAGGGTGTACCCACGGATGCCTACGAGTTGGAGAAAGCTGTCAGCGACGGTTATCTGGTTCCGCCACGGGTCCAGCAAGTGGATCTGCGCTTTCCCCGGGAAGGCATTGATTACGATGCATTGGATGAGGACGAGAAAGAACAGTGGGAAGAACTGGAATGGGGTGACAATGTTCCAGAGGGCACGCTGATTCCCGAGCGGGTGAATGCCTCAGCGCTGAACAACTGGCTATTCAACAAAGATACCGTCGATAAAGGACTTCAGCACCTGATGGAGAACGGCCATCGGGTGGAAGGGGGTGATCGGCTGGGCAAAACCATCATCTTTGCTCGCAATCAGGACCACGCCGAGTTCATCGAGAAGCGCTTTAATCATCACTACCCCAAGCATGCCGGGCAGTTTGCTCGCGTGATTTCCTACAAAGGCACCTATGCCCAAAGCCTGATTGATGATTTTTCTCTGAAGGACAAAGCGCCCCATATTGCCATTTCCGTGGATATGCTGGACACCGGCATCGACGTTCCGGAAGTGGTGAACCTGGTATTCTTCAAGCCCGTGTATTCCAAAATCAAGTTCTGGCAGATGATTGGGCGCGGCACCCGGTTGTGTCCGGATCTTTATGGACCGGGAGACGATAAGGCCGATTTCCGAATTTTCGACTTCTGCTACAACTTCGATTTTTTCCATGAAAACCCCAACGGAATCGACGCTGCGGGCAGTGCGCCGTTGAGCGTTCGCTTGTTCCGTGCGCGTATCGAGCTGCTGGGGCAGTTGCAGCAAGCGCCCGACCTGGACCCGGATTCAAAGGTAACGGGTAACCTGACCGAAGGGCTCTACAGCGAAGTCTCGGCGATGAACGAAGAGAACTTCATCGTGCGCATGAAGCGTGAGCAGGTCGAGCGCTTTAAGGACAGGGCAGCCTGGGAGCAACTCAGCGAAGAAGACCGGCAAGTCCTCAGCAATGATGTGGCGGCTTTGCCCACGGAGCTGGAGTTCGACGACCTGCGCTCAAGGATGTTCGACTTAACGGCATTACGGCTTCAACAGGCCGTGCTAACAGGGGACGACACCGCTTTCGAGCGCCACCGCAAAAAAGTAATCGAAGTCGCCATGCTGCTGGAAGAAAAAACCGGCATTCCGGCGGTAGCTAAGCAGTTGGAATATCTGCAGGCGATCCAGGACCCCACGTTTTGGCAAGCCATGGATGTACCGACGCTGGAAGATCTGCGTTTGAAAATGCGGGGCCTGGTGCCATTCCTCGACAAGCGGGAGCGCAAAGTCGTCTATACGGATTTCAAAGACGAGATCATAGGCGTGCGGGATGATCCTGTTGTCCCGATGCCCAGGATGACCAGTGTTCAGTATGAGAAGAAGGTTCGCGAATACCTGACGAGTCACTTGGACAATATCGTGATTCATCGTCTAAGAACCAATAAGCCTTTAACGCCACAGGATCTTGGAACTCTTGAAAACATGCTGGTTCGACTGGGCGAGGACGACGGTAAGACACTGCTCTCAGGCCTGCTGGAAAGAACCGGCGCGCCTTCGCTCCCTTACTTCGTGCGAAGCCTGGTGGGGATGGATGAAGCGACGGCGAAGCAGGCATTTTCAGAATTTCTCTCGGACACAAGCCTGACCGGGTCACAGATCCGATTTGTTGAGACAGTTATCGAGCAGTTGGCCGCCCGTGGAGTGATCGAGCCTTCTTCGCTCTATGAGCCGCCTTTTACGTCGATTCATGCAGGTGGTCCGGAGGCGTTATTTGCGGGCAAGGATCATGTGGTTGAGGGTATTTTTGACGCTATCAACGATACTCGACCGATGGATGGCCAAGCTTCAACTGCGTGATTTAGTGTCGTGTTTCAAATAGACGGTCTCTCCAGTGCTGTCTACATAGTCGCTCCAACGCCTCATGCCATTCACATAAATTAAAACGTAGATCTGGTCGTTGTATGTCTCGGGTAAATCAAAGCTGATTGCCCCATCCGACCCCGTCTCCTCTCCTGCGTCCATAAAATCATATTCGGGAGCGCTGAAACCGACATGAACTCTGAACCGCCCCGGGTATCGCGGAGGCCCGTTGGTTTAAGTCACGCTGCCATAGCGGCCTGACTTTTTAGTTGCCGGTAGTAGTTTGCCTCAGCTTCTGCCGGCGGGATATAGCCCAGTGGTTCCA
>Ga0307934_1000629_pt1 | contig 25091 bp, 24 predicted proteins | sample OrgLakmetageno90_FD_201838 | JGI IMG/M metagenome (GOLD analysis project Ga0307934, IMG submission 201838) | Saline water microbial communities from Organic Lake, Antarctica - #90 | ecosystem: Environmental > Aquatic > Non-marine Saline and Alkaline > Saline | place: Antarctica: Organic Lake... | reverse complement strand
TTTTTGTAAATTAGTCATATTATACATTGCTGCAGGAAGGTAGACACTAATTGCTCTAGCAATAAGTACCAACAAGATGGATATACCTATAGGAAGGAGTAGTTCTCCTACAGGTGCACTTATGTCTTTTACCATTATTCCCATCATCAGAAATACCAATGAATTACAAACAAATGAGAAAAAGCTCCAAAACTTATCCATATATTTTTCTACTTTAGGTGTGATTTTTGTTTTACCATAATTCCCCATAATAATTGCTGTAAATGCTGTAGCGATAACACCTGAAATATGAATAGGCATACTTCATATAAAGAGGATACTCGAAAGATACTCACTAAGGAGAAAAGTTGTATGAGGTAATATCATGGTGAGGGCGATTTCACTTTCTATATTATATTTGATATGTTTGATTAGTTCAGCAAATCATACACCAATAAGAATTCAAAGGAGAATTCCTCATATTACCATAATACCAAATGAGAGTATTCATTGGGGAATCATACTCATTGGATTTGTTCCTGTTTGTATGATTCATAGCAATATAATAAATAGCGCAACCGAGGTTCCATCATTGAATAGACTCTCTCATTCAAAAATAAGATAGAGTCTTTTTGGTACACCGAAATGCTTAAAAATAGATAAGACAGCAACTGGATCTGTAGAGGATATAATTATTCCAAATAATATCATGACTAAGAGCGGAATATCTCGTCCTAGTATGTGTAAGAGGTACCATCATCAAAATCATATAACACTAGTAGAAATAAGTACTCCAATAATTGCTAATCACCAGATGATAAGATAATTTCTTGAAAGTTGTTCGTAGGAGATATTGTATCATGCTTCAAATAACAACACGGGGAGAAATACTAAAAACAGTAATTCTGGAGTTAATGATCGCCTAGTTAAAATAGCTAACTGAGGTATATAGATAATGAGATAACTAAGTCCTAATCAGAGAATGAAGAGGAGAATCGTATATGGAATATGTAATTTTTTCCCAATATGATGAACAAATGATGCAATGATAAGTAATATCAAAATAGATCCTATAAGTGCTGACATATCTTAAGAGAAAATCTAAATGTTTATTCTCAGCACTTTATACTTCACTTTCCCTTTATCAACAGCATTCTTTATGAGTTTTTCGTTTTTATTTAGTCTGGATTTACCAGATTTAAGTTCTAGGAGAACTATTTGCTCAACGTATCCCTCACTCAGACCATCAAAGACAATATAATCAACTCATTTACCCATAAACATAAGGTCTTTGTAGTTGTAAGGAAAGTTTGGTAAGATAGGTGCTATTTTTTCATTTACAAATCATAACGTGGTAGCTTTGGATTGTTTTACTGCTTGTTTGCGATGTTTTCTCACTCAGGTATGAAAATATATTCTTGCTAAGAAATATCAAAACAACAATCATATTCATATTCATCAGATTACTCAAAAAAAGTTAATATCTATCATGTGCTCTTGCGAAACTAAAATACTTACCTACAACATAGCAAATACAACTACTAAAACAATTTATTTTTTCTTATATAATGGCAAAAAAAAGTGGATGATTTGGTATATGATTCATACTTTTTTTTATTATTGCGATTGTATTTGATAATATACAGGGAATACCTAGCTGATTAGGCACATTAGTTTTCTGGTGATTTATTTTCTATGTTATTGTAAAATCAATAGGTTTTACTTGAAAAAAAAGTTTTGCTAAGAATGTATACTCGTTTTTGGAAGAGGCTCAGAAGCTTGCTATCGAATGAAATGAAAAATATATAAGAGAGAATTCAGGCTACGCATGAGTCGAACAAGTGAAGAGAAATATTGATGTCGCAAAAGGTCAACAACAAAAATCGAAACGTGAACGTGAGCAAGTAGAATTTAATGAAATAGCTTGAAAACATAACTTAGATGGTAAAGATGATGACTATACAAGTGATCTACAGAATACAGATGCATCTTATTCAGATCAATCTACCTCTAGATCACTAAATCATGATGATTTATGAACATCACAAACAAATCCTTTTTCTTTGGATGGGAAATAATTTATTTTAAAAACATAATATGCATACGAGCGGTCTGATCCTTTTAGTAGTGTTCTTGTGATGATTTGGTATTGTCTCACATTTGGTTCGTATACTGAAAAATGATACAAAAACATATACTCCTTATACCGAAGATGATCTTGATACTGAGGAACATACGTTGACTGAACCGTCCAAAGATCCAAAAGATAATAAAAGAGTGTCAGGAGAATCATTTTCTAGTGAGTTAGATAATCAGAAATATAGCTTGTGATCAAATCCTTTATCTTTAGATGGAGAATAGTCCTATGCAAAAAGTTGTAGCTAAGTACATGGAAACACATTATTGAGAATCAGTAGCTGAACGAAGATCATGCTCGTGGTCATGACTTGATTTTCCTATCTTTGAACGTGATATAGAACTATTGAAACACATGCAGGTAGCAGTATGAAGTCAAACATTTGCCTTACCTTTACCTACCGAATCGTTTCATTGGAGGCAATTCAACAGAATGTTATTTAGGAATGAGAGAATATTATATAAAAGATTATGTACTGAAACTGGTGAGTCTATAATTTCTATCTATGCTCCTGAATATCAGTGAGCAGTATGTACACAGAAGTATCGATGGTCTGATGATTGGAACCCACTCGAGTATGGTCAAAAAATAGATTTTACTCAAACATTCAATGAGCAATTCAAAACATTATATGATGCTGTGCCTAAAATGGCAACGAGTATTCAAGAGTCTGAAAATTGTACATACACAAATTCTACTGGAGATTCAAAAGATTGTTATATGTCGTTTCGTTGTCATTATTGTTCAGATACCTTGTATAGTTATAGGCCGAATCGTTCTTCATCATGTGTTGATTGTTTTCAGGTAAAAAATTGTGAAAGACTTTACGAATGTATTGAGTGCAATGATTGTCAAATGAGTATGTATTTGAAAAATTGTTCATGATGTTTCAATAGTAAGTTTTTGATAGATTGTGAATGATGTCATGATTGTTTTATGTGCTGCAATCTAGCAAATGCGAGTTATTGTATATCAAACAAGAAATATACGAAGGAGGAGTATGAAAAAATAATGTCAACACTCAAAGTACTTACTCATGAACAACTGAAATCACTTGTACACAAGTGGAACTTATTAGAGTCAAAAACAATGTATGCTAGTGTGAGTCAGCTAAAATGTGAATCTTGTATCGGTAGTTCTTTGGTTGAATGTGCAGATTGTTTTATGACCTTTATGATGAAATGATGTGTGTGATCTAGGTGGGCATGGGACAATGTAAATTACAAATCATCCATGGATAATTATTCTTGAGGTGATTCTGAGTTGTGTTATACAACCTCTGCAACCAAAAAATCCTATCGTACAAATTTTACTCTTCGTGTAAAAAACTGTACAAATGTATTATATTCTATGTTTTGTTTTGATTGTAATGAATGTTTTTGATGTGTGTGACTTAGAAACAAAGAGTTTTGTATTTTCAATACACAGTATACTAAGGACGAATATGCACAGTTAGTCGCAAAACTTATTACGCATATGCAAGAAACACATGAGTGGTGAAGGTTTTTTGATCCATGTGTTTCTGCATTTCCAATCAATGATACTGTTGCCTATGAGTCCTTTCCTTTATACGAAGCTATTTTGCCCGACTGAAGAAATGTATCACTTGATCCTCGTGGTCAAGGAAAGATATTACTCTCAGGTACTGAGAAAATAGTTTCTGCGAAACTTGATGTGTGAAGAAAGCAATTTGAAACTCTTCGAAGAACAAAAGAGACTGAAGTTAATATACCCGAACATGCTGATATATTGAGATGGACAGAACTTCCAGAGAGTATTCTTGAAGTAGATGACGATATTCTAGAAAAGATTATAGTGTGTAGTGTGTCTTGAAGACCATATAGGATTGTTCCACAGGAATTGCAGTTCTACCGTGAATGGTGAATTCCACTTCCTCGTATACATCCTGATATGCGTCATCAGGCAAGATCGAAACACATGTCAGCCAGAGAATTGTTTTTGAGAACTACTACTGATGGTAAAGAAATACTCAGTGTATTTCCTGATACAATAGAAAAACATATCGTTGCACCTGAAAAATATACTAAGATTGTTTATTGATAAAGTATGTGTTTAGAGTGTAATGTATGCTCTAAGAGTTTAAAATTCACTAGAATGCACACATAAAAACACTATACACAAACTCTAGATCAAATTTTTGTTACCTATTTATTATTTTTGTACATTGATGATAGATATAAAAGATTACCGTGAACATCCAGAAAAATATATACAATGAGCTAAAGATAAATGATCAACTATTGATTGGGATGCATTTGCTTCTCTAGATACTAAAGTCAGAAGTCTTAAACATCAGTTAGATGAGATGAATGCAAAAAGAAACGAGCTATCTAAGTCTATCCAGACACTTGAAAAATGAAGCGATGCTTTCAAAGCTGTAGTAGCTGAAGTACAATCTATGAAATGAAGTCTTTGAGAGAAACAAACTGAATATGATGAAGCTTTCGAAGTATTTCAAACAATCTTACTTACTATTCCAAGTCCTGCCTTGGCTGATGTTCCTGTAGGATCAGAACATGATAACCAAGTTATAACCACCGTACATGAAAAGCCAGCATTTGATTTTGAACCGAAAACACACTGGGATATTTTGGAAGCAAAATGATATCTTGATCAGGATAGAGCAGTGAAGTTGTCATGATCTAGATTTCAAATAGTAAGAGGTGGTCTTGCAGAATTACAGTTTGCTTTGATGCAATGGGTAAGTCAAAAACTTATAAAAAAATGATTTGAACTTACACTCGTGCCACAATTGGTGAGAGAGGATGCTATGAAAACAACTGGTTTTCTACCAAACGAAGCGAGTAATTTGTATAGAGTGAATTGAAAAATAAAAAAGTGATGGATTGAACAATTAAGAGAAGAAAAGATTAAGTTAGAATTATGTTTGTATGAAAATGAGTGAAAAAATATTATTAACTTTAATGACTATGAAATTAAAATTTTTGATAATACCTTTAATTGAGAAACTTCATATTGAATTATTGAATCTGCTTTAAATTATGTTAAGGAGACTATAGATGAATTTGAGAAAATGAAAAACGAATCAAAAATAGAAGTAAAGTTTGAATCTGAACGAGAAGAAGATGATCTTCGACTTATATGAACTGCTGAAGTTCCTCTGATAGGGCAGCATGCAGGTGAGACGTTTGATGTAGAAGAATTGCCAAAAAGATATGTGTGATTTTCTTCATGTTATAGAAGAGAGGCGGGGACCTATGGGAAAGACACCAAAGGACTGATTAGACTCCATCAATTTGAAAAAGTAGAAATGGTAAGTTTTGTTCGCCCACAGGATGCTGAAAAGGAACATGAAATGCTGTTCGCAATCGAAAATGAGATTTTTTCTGAACTTGGATTGCATTATCAGCAAATATTGATTGCTACAGGAGATTTGTGAGCACCAGCAGCGAAAAAATATGATCTTGAAGCTTGGTTTCCATGAATTGGGAGTTTTAAAGAAGTGACTAGCACTTCAAATACAACTGACTTTCAAACACGTAGAGGAAATATTAAAGTGAAGGATGGGGTAGATAAATATTATGCATATTCTCTAAATGGAACTGCAACTGCATTATGAAGAGCTTTGGCATGTATTGTAGAGACGTATCAAACAAGTGAAGGTGATATCCGTGTGCCAGACGTTCTCAAACCATGGATGAGTCGTGAAATTATATAGACCAATTTTGCTGAGAATATACTAGTTTATATTGTATATAGTTGATGTCTAAAAAATGACTTTTCATTGTCATATGTTCATTGGTATGTGTGTGATTACTCTGAGTATTATATACTAAGCACCAAGAATTTTCGGACTTACAAAAAAGAGTAGCTGTATATGATCATATTACTCAGACTATTAAGCTCCCGAATGATTTTTCAAAAGTTGATGATGGGCTTGCTAGCGTTTCTACAAAAAAATATATTCAACTTATGGATGAGTTGATTCAAGATATATACGTGGAAGAAGATGCTCTTATGCGTAGTAATATATTTTTATTGGGAAAACAGTATACTTCAGCACTGGAGTATTTATGAAATCCAACCACAGCATCTCAATGGTTCAATAAGTGAACTATCTATTTATTGAAATCATATGATGAGTTATATCATGCATCTGAGCATAACTGATTTGGTGATATTGAAGAAAGTATTCAGGCATTTGAGGTGGCAAGTGATCTAGTGAGTGAGCAATCATGATTGTATGAAAAGATACAACAAAATCTTGTATTCGCTGAATTTATAGAGTATATACTTTCGTATCAGTATATTTTGGAACAATTTACTATTGTTTCTGAACGTTTGGATGCGATTATAACATCTATGAATAGTATTGATAGAGTATACAAAGACGTATACATTTTTCTGTCAGTTTGGGAGATAGAAGACGAGCTATGAGTCGTGTGTAAAGAAAAAATATTACAGGATCCAACAGACATATATGATTTTTCACAGCTTAGTATAACTATTCAAGATATTCAGCAGATCGTAGAAAAAAAGATAGGTGTTTGTCTAGAAGATGTTGTGTATTGTGCAAAAGATATTGAATTATTGGAAGATCCAGTGAGTGAATATCTAGATGCATTACACATAATATTAGATACAGTATATGAGACGTATATGTTTGTTGAGGATATTGTGATCAAGGAAGACTTGGATGCATTTTTGTCACGATGTTCACAGACAGTTACAAATACAGGGCAATGAGATGTAGAAGAACTAATAGAATCTATTGAATCTTCATTTTGAGAACAAGATCCAACGAAGGATGATGATCTAGAACAAGAGCAAGATGAATCTGAAATATCTTGAAATGCAGATCCATCTTGGTCAAACTATTTGCTTGAAGATATTCTTAAGTCCCAACAGCAATGGTTAGAGGGGAAAAAGGAGTTGGAGGAAGACTCATATTATGATACTCTTGATCTCATTAACGAAATGTTTGAACGTTTTGATGGTCGCCTTGAGAGTGTCCAATCGGAAAAGTAGCTCGATACATATACATCTAGTTATATATTTATTATTTTTTTCTTCTTTATGGTTGCATTTACGGTATTTTGATGGCCTATTTATTGGTATGGAATATTCTATCTGGTTACATTTTTTGCCTGATATCAATTTCTTCTATTTGTCTGAAAATCAAAGGTATTTTCTCAATTCAAATGATTGCAGTCATTACTCACCGATAAGATAGATGATTTGGTGTTTGTTGCATTGTTGTGAGTGATTCTTTGATGAAGGTTAGGGCATGTAGTACTGTATGAATTATCATATTATATATCTAATCCCTCAGAAATATTATCATTCTGGCAATGATGAATGAGTTTTGTAGGCGGAGTTATATGAGTAATTCTATGACTTTTTTGGCTTACAAGAAAAGTGTGACTCAAAAAAAAAGAATTATTTTTGTTGGGAGATATTATCTTATGTATTGTTCCTCTATGAAGTATGTTAGGAAGAATTGGGAACTTTTTAAATCAAGAATTGTGGTGATTGCCTGTAGATCAATTACAACCACTTGTTCAGTCACTGGTGAAAGGAGTTTGACTTGACTATGTTTATGTTACTGTGGATACTCAAGTAAGAGTAAATACGAACTTTTTTCAAAGTTTTACCGAATGATTTCTTATATTGTGTCTTACTCAGTTTGTGTTTTTTACTAGATATATGAAAAACAACATTCGTCCGGGTATGATTACGTGATTATTTTTTGTGAGTTATGGTACGTTTAGATTTTTTGCTGAGTATCTAAAAGAACTTCCCTCAACAGAAATGCTTGGCATATTTAGTATAAGTCAATGGATAATGTTTGTGTTTGTAGCGATTTGATGTTGATTTCTTGTAATCTCTCAAAGAGAAGATATGTTCGTCTCTAACAAAAAGTAGTCCTAAATAGATACATTTCCCTATTATAAATTAGATAAATTAATATTTAATAGTTTATCATTTACATATTCATAGTGTATGTACTGAAAAAGGTTTCTTAGCTGTCTTGTTTTATTTTGCTATTTGTTGCTTTCACAATTTATTGTAAAAGCATGGGTAAGTACAGATTTCTCACTCTATTCACAAGAGGATTTTTGTATGACAAAAAAATTAGATACTTTTGAAGCAAAATGGTCATGTTGGAATGATCATAATACTGCAGATACAACTTTGGTATATGATTTTTTACCTGAAAATTATATATATCTAAACAAAACAATTACCAATCACATATTTTTATGAGAGAATAAATGAAAAAGGACTCTTGATATTTTATGACGTGCACAAGCTCCTCCTTGGATTACCTATGCTCGTATATCATTTCTAGAGACATATATTGGTTCTCATTTATTATTAACATAGAAGCTTTTTTTATAATAACTTTATTTTATGTAATTTTTTGTTATGTCACTTTTATTATTATCGTTGGTTGCTTGAATGCTTACTGTGTTGGCTCCCTGCGTACTACCTATATTGCCAGTTATTGTAGGATGATCTGTAGTCAATGGTAAAAAATCTCGTCCACGAGTTATTATTGCTTCATTTGCAGTATCTATACTTGTATTCACTCTAATTCTACAATGGTTAGTTCAACAATTTGGGTTACGTCCAAGTACGCTTACTAAAGTTGCTGCTGGTATTCTTATTATTTTTGGTGTGCTGTTATTGTTTCCATGACTATGGCAAAAATTGATGCATCTAACATGAATTGAAAAGGCAACAAATAAAGCACAACAATCTGATGCTACCTGAGTAGGATGAGATATATTATTGTGAGCAGTGCTTGGTCCTGTATTTAATACATGTTCTCCAACCTATGCAGTATTGGTAGCAAATATACTACCTGTAAGTTTTGCTTGGTGATTAGTAAATATTCTTGCTTATATACTAGGACTTTCTGCTGTATTATGATTGATTGCTTATGGATGAAGACGTATAGTAGAAAAATTGAAGTGGGCTGCAAATCCTAATTGATGGTTCAAAAAAATTATTGCAATTGTCTTGATATTTGTAGGTATAGCTATGTTTATGAAGTGGGATAAATCTGCAGAAGCATGGTTGTTACAAAATGGTTATATTATAGATACCACTCAATGGGAAATATCTCAAGTACAGGATTTTAAATAATATACTCTATATAACTTTCAAATTGATAAAATACTGCACCGGAAGGTGTATGTTCTCCTTTACCTTATTTATATATTATTCATGAATAAAATACTTATCCTACCTTTCTTAGCAGGTATTGTTCTGTTATCTGGTTGTGCTCAACCTGTAAAAAATGATGTAGCAACACAAACACCTCCTGCTGCTGAACAAGTAAAATTAGCTTCTACAAACTATATTCCTTATTCGTCAAAAGCAGTATCTGACGCAAGTAATAATGGGAAAGATGTCGCAATATTCTTTCATTCTAAATCTTGTGGTTCATGTGCAAAATTAGAAAAAGATATTTTGGCTAATGCAAGTAGTATACCCGATGATGTTGTGATCTTAAAGGCAGATCGGGATACGTCTGCTGACTTGGCTGATGAGTTTGATGTTGCTGGATATCATACAGTAAGTTATCTTTGACAAGAAAGAAATGTTAAGGGATTGTTTACTTTAGCTGATCTTATTAGTGAATTTGATAATGTTGATGAAGTCGTAGAGGTATCCGTTTCTAATTGATATTTAGCATTTAATGAAGCTGAATTTGAAAAAGCAAAAGACAATGGAAAAGATATCGCAATATTTTTTCATTCTAAATCTTGTGGTTCATGTGCAAAATTAGATGAAGACATAGTGGCCAACACAAGAAATATATCTGATGATACTATTATCTTCAAAGCTGACTGGGATACGTCTGCTGACCTAGCAGCAAAATATGGTGTTGATAAATATCATACTGTTACAGTCTTTGATGGTGATGAAGCAACGAATATTAAAGGATTGTTTACGCTAGAAGAGTTGCTAACTAATGCAGGTTAGAAAGAAATAATATATATTAAAAAAAAGTGAGTCTTAGACTCACTTTTTTTAAGTATAGTTGAATATATTTCTATTATTCAGGAGTAACAATATCAGGCCTCTCATCACTAAGACACATGAGATATGATTCCCATTTTACTACGTGATTCCAGTATCTTACTTGCCTATTCCATATATTACGTTCTCTTTTTCCAAATACTAACATATATAAAACATGTACAACACTGAGTATTCAGATCCATACTCATCGAAATCAAATGACAAATATTTCAATAATAAGCCACAAAAAACGAAAAACAAATACACGTGATATTGTTGGTGACCACTGTACATTAAATGTAGCAGATGACCCTGAACTGTGAGGAAGAAAGTTTTCTGCGAATTCATCAACATGCTCCACCATTTCATCTACTTTATGCGCAACTTCATCAGCTTTTCCTAGAAGTTCTTGTGCTTTGTGCTGTACAGCTGGATTAATTTTTTCTGCTATGGTGTCTATTGTTGTATCACTTGCTTGATCACTTTGTTTTTTAGTGGTTTTGTGAGTGTTGTCTTTATTGCTTGATTTTTTCTTTGATTTGTGTGACATGAGTACTAGAATGATATAAAAACTATTTATATATAGATGCTATAGATATTTTTTCTATAAATGCAATACACCTAGGTCTATATCAGGGTATTTCGTATTGTAAATACTTTAGTTATAGTTACTTTTTTAGTATGAGTACTAAAAAGTTTCTTGTTTATTTCTTATTTAGTTACTAGTATGAAAAAGGTTGTTGTAATGTGAATGTGTTTGAGTGTAGTTGTCTTGTCTGGTTGTCGAAAAGATAAAGAAGAAGAAGTAGCAGTAGTACAGCCGACTATTGAAGCACCTGTAGTTGAAGAAAATACAGCTGTTGCTGATATTCCTACTGGAGAATTTTCTGAGTATCAACTAAATGTAGATATTGTTTCAACTGATGTTGACTGAAATGAATATTGAGTAAAAACAACCATGTATAAAAAAGATGATAAATCATTGTACGTGATAGACGAAATGACAGGTCCTCAAGAATTACCATTTACTCCTACACAAAATCTTCTTATAGGTACAGACCTATATAGTAATATTGATATGAATGGTGAAAGTATGTGGTTCAAAGCTGCAAATATTGATGAACAATGAGGAGCAATGTTCGACCTAGCTGTGATGCAAGAACAACTGATGTTAAATGCTGACACTGCAGAAATTGTAGAAGAAGAAGTAAATGGAACGATGATGACATGTTACTATATGCCAGAATCAGAAGGAAAAGTATGTTTGGTAGATGGTATATTTGCATATGGAGAAGATGCTGATCCAGTCTCTGGAATGAGATCAGTTATTCAGGTGTCTAACTATTCTACACAAGTAGATGAAAGTGTGTTTGTGATTCCTAATGAAGATGAAGTAAGAGATATGAGTGAATTTATGCAGTTAATGATGGAACAATTACAAGATGAAGGTGTAGATATGGAAGTAGTTCCTGAAGGTGAAATTGTTGATGAAGCAGTAATTGTTGATGAAGCAGTAATTATCGACGATATTGAAGCTGAAGTTGATGCTGAAACAGTTGTTGAATAATTAGATATATGATGCATGCAAGGAAAAAACGAGAACATATGTTCTCGTTTTTTTTGTTTATGCATTAGTAGTTAGATACTATATGGAACATAATATTAGGACAATACTCTTCATCTACTCGTCTTATCTATTTTTCATAGTCTAAAGAGGAGCGGCTCTATGTCATCCTCAACTGATTGTTCGCTCATTCATAGTTTGACAGAGAGTGTTTTCAGTCATACTGGAGTATAGTTTGCTTCTTTTAAAATATGTAAGTATTTCTGGTGCAATAAGGTGAGTCATCACTTATCTAGTTTTCTCCATTGCCAGAAATGCATCCAACGTTCTTGATCTAAGGTAAGATCATCATAATGAGCTGTGAGGTAATCTCTTAATTGTATGCACGCAGTAGCAATATCTCTGGGTACGTTTGAGTTATATTCACTGATTTGTTCTAACAAGACGGGAGATGAGAGTTCGATGTTATTTTTTCTGATATATCTTTTGATGATTGCTTGTTTTTCAGATTCTGTATACACGTCAAAGTGAAATTTGTAGACAAATCTATTTTTCAAAGGGGTGCTTAATTTCTCGAGTTGGGTGGTCGCTCAAATCAAGGTAAATGGCTCTAAAGGAATACTTAGAGAGCCTCAGTCAGGCATAACCATATCTATACGATAATCTTCCATTGCTATATATAGCACTTCTTCTACAGTTGCTTTCAATCTATGTATTTCATCAATAAATAAGATATCATTTTTTCCTAGAGAGTTTAATAATGATACCATATCTGCTGGTTTGCTTAGTGCATATCAGGTAATAATTTTTATTTGGGCATGCATTTCGTGTGAAATAATCTGTGAGAGAGTAGTTTTTCCATATCCACTTTCTCATGAAAACAAAACGTGCCCAAGTGCTTCATTGCGACTTTGTGCGCTAGTAATTGCAGCCTGAACAACTTTTTTGGTGTCTTGTTGTCAGATAAATGTTGAAAATGAAGTAGGTCTATGTCATACTTCGTTAGTATCTAATTGTTGATGAGCAATAGTTTTGATATCCATATAGAGATGAAATTATAAGTAAATAAACTGACATAGAACATCTTATGTATAGAGTCATGATTTTAATTTTATAGTTTTTTTAATGTTTCTTATACTTTGTATGCATAAAATACTTTGTTTTGCAACTGTTTCCTTGCATTATATTGTAGAAGTGGTATAACTATATTAATTTGTTATAGCTTTATAAGTATAGTTAGTGTATTTCTAAAGCCTATAGTATTGTTTACCTGTATCCCATAGTATGAGAGAAGATAAACTAAAGAAATTATTATCAATAGTTATTGAAAATTATATAGATAAATGAGATCCCATTTGATCGAAATTTTTACATTCTCTTGAAGATACAAATTATGCTCCTTCTACATTGAGAAAGTATCTAAATATTTTGGAACAAGAAGGGTTACTTTATCAGCCATACCATAGTGCCTGAAGAATACCTACAGTAAAGTGATTAGAATCATATATGGATAGTATTTTGGCTGTACAAGAGGAAGAGGAGGACCCAGTTCATAGTGATCTTTTGTATACAAGATGAGATCTTAGATCTATTATTGAAACATTAGGTGATTTCATGGATGGAGCTGTTGTATGATTTTTGAAAGAAGATGAGTATTATTATCTAGGATTAAATAATCTATTGAAAGAAACATTTATTGCAGATCATGAAACCACAAGATATATTATTAAATTTATTGAATGAAAAGAAATTGTACAAAAACTTGACAGAAAATTGACAAAAAAAGGTAATGTATATTATACGTTTATACAAAACGGAGAAAAACTGATTTCTATCATGTATACTAAGGTTGAAGTGAATGGATATAATGCAATGATAGCCGTTTTGTGACCATCAAGAATGGATCATAAAAAAAATGTAGCTGTATTGAAGCAGTTCCTTTGAGAGTTTATGTAAAGAGCGAAGAAGTAGTTTTATTTGTTGATTGTGAATTTAATGGTACAAGAGAATATAGAACAGTTTTGATCAGAGGACGAATCTCAACAAATAAATCGTTTGAAGACTATAATTATAGATGGTTTACAAGGGAATGTAGCTAATGAAGAAATTATACAACAAGCAAAAGAATTACAAATATTTCAGCAGCAACTACTGGCGGATCTAGATGATGGTTTTCCTTGAATTGAAGAAAAAATCGTTTCTGAAAGAGATGCACTCAAACCTCTAACACAAGCTTTATTGCTACTCAAAGAGTCAGAGATTTGAGCAAACGATGAATTTGATAGTAGGTTTGATGCATTGTTAGCTGCAGTTGATACGTATGAAGTTGCCTTTGATGAAAAAGAGAGATTTATAGAGAGTGACGGAGGAACACAAAGTAAAATACTGAATGAAATACCGTATGGTGAACAAAGAGATGAATATGCTCATCTTGCTGCTAGGAAGAAAAGAGAGGAAGATGAAGTGATAGTAAAAGATATGATTGCAAAAAGTCCTTTTGTTCCAAACTATATTGCATCGAAAATTGCATAAATTTTATACATATTACTTAATAACAAGAATGGTAAAAAAAGTACAAAGTGCATGAGGAATAGTGTATTATATTGATAAAAAGACACATACTCCAAAATTTCTTTTAGTAAAAAGACATGCATTATCGAAGAAAATCGAATGGGTAGCACCAAAATGAAAAATTCAGAATGGTGAATTACCAAAACAGGCAGCAATTAGAGAAATTGGTGAAGAGGTGTGACTCCAGTCAAAAGATCTGCAAGTGAAACAAAAGTTAGATACTCTCTCATTGCAGTTGTACAATGATGATGGAAAATTATGAGTGGATAAAGATATAACTTACTTTTTGATTCTCCATTCAGGCCAACCAGAAGATGTGAATGTTGCTCATGTCGAATGATATGTAGGTATGTATAGATGGGTGGATATTGAGTCTGCTATGTGACTAATTGAATATAGAAACCTTAGAGAATTGGTTAGAACTGCATATGGAATGATTTGAAAAATAGCGAAAAAGGATAGTTTGATAAATAAACTATTCTAAGAAATATCACTTTATCTTATGGCTAATGTATGTTAGAGACTATTTTTCATTGATGAACCTGTGTTCAGATATGTACTGATGAAGTATCAGTGTATATTGATCCACTTGACGTGCATAACCAAAAATCTGATACTCATTGACATACGATATCACATCCTGCTTGTTGATGAACACTTGTGAGTATATGAAATAAAAATATATTTCATTACACTTCACATAAGTTAGATTCATGACTACAAGACCTTCATAATGACTATGATATCGATGTTGCATTTTTATCATTTGGAGATGATACAGCATTATCTTTTGATGATGCAGTTATTGCGGCTTCATATATTCAATCAAAATTTATTGTTCCTATGCATACATCAGCCTGAGCAAAAGCTCTAGATGAAATGATTTCATTTGCAAGGTGCGTATTACTTGAAAATTATGCTGTGCCAAAAGTGCTCAGAATTGGTCAAGCAATTGTATTGCACGAATAGGTGTATATTGCATTCATTATCAATATAGATATATAATAGATTCATTAGTTTACTATATTTTACCATTTCTTGTGTTTGACTATGAAACGAAATTGATATCCAGAATGATTTGACACTAGACATGTTCAAACAGAACGTGATCAAGCGATTATTGAGCTTGGTCATCTTACTCAAAAATATAATGCGAAGAAAAATAAGCTAAAAGTAAATGTACTTGAACTGTTGGTCTGATGAATATTGTTGTTTTTTTGTTTTCAGTATTTACAGACTCATCCTGCAGAAAAAGTAGCTTTGCTTTCAGGGTTTGAGGTAATTACTCAAAAAGTTCGTGTATTTTTTGCTGATGAATCCCAAGATCTGCAGTGAAAGTACGATTTGGAAAGAAGTTTTGTAGAAGTAATTTCTTTGGCTAAGGAATGATCATGTCTTGCTGTGGATGAGATTAAAGAGATTGAAAATCGTTTATATGCATTAGAAAAAATGGATTTCAGTACTTATGAAAGTCAGAAGTCCGCATTTTTGAATTATTTACGTAAACAATACATGATAGTGAAAGATTGATGTGAAGATAATTAAGAATAGTTTGTGAAAGTTGAGTATCTCTACAGATTGTGTTTATTTTTCAATAAAGTATATGACACTAGAAATTACTTTATATAATACTGCAGTACGTAAGAAAGAGGTATTTGTTCCTCGTGATCCTTCTTGTGTAACTATATATTCTTGTGGTCCTACGGTGTATTCAGACCCACATATATGAAATATGAGAGCATATGTCTTTGCTGACACGCTCAGACAAACACTCCGTCATGTCTGATGATATACATTGAAGCATATCATAAATATTACTGATGTTGGTCATCTTACTGATGATGGAGACCAATGAGAAGATAAGATGGAAAAGTGAGCAAGAAAAGAATGACGTACTGTGTGGGAAGTTGCAAGAACTTACGAAGAACATTTTCTTGAATACTCCGACGCTCTGCGTATTGAGCGTTTTGATGCATATACAAGAGCCACAGAACATATACTAGAACAAATAAATATGGTAAAAGAATTGCAAAAAAAATGATTTACGTATGTGATTCCAGAAGATTGAATTTATATGGATACATCTAAAGTTAAGGATTATGGTAAATTAGCAAATCTTGATATACAAGGAATGAGTTCTCATCATAGAGGAGATGGTGCTCAGATAGATAGTAGTAAAAAAAGACAGATCACTGACTTTGCTTTATGGAAATTTTCTCTAACGTGAACGCAAAGAGCAATGGAATGGATATTTTCTGGGGAGAGATCTGGGACCTTATTGACCGAAGATGTGCGTTCTAATCTTAGTGAAGAGGAAGAAATGACTAGATGATTTCCTGGATGGCATATAGAATGTAGTGCAATGGCAGTTGCTCATTTGTGACCACAATTTGATATTCACACCTGAGGTGTAGATCATGTGCCTGTCCATCATACTAATGAAATTGCTCAAGCAGAATGTTCTCTTGGTGTTGATAATCGAGTAAACTATCGATTACATTGCCAATTTTTGCAAATGAATGGATCGAAAGTGAGTAAATCTAAGTGAGATGATTTGAGTATTCCGTGAATTTTGGAACAAGAGTGTGATCCGTTGGATTTGAGGTATTTCTATATGACTGCTCATTATAGAAGTTTTTTGGATTTTACTTGGGAAGCTTTGGATGTAGCAAAGACAAGTAGAAAAAATATGATTAAAAAAATAGCTAAGAGTTTTTCTACAGTCATAGATATTGAAAATCATACACCAGGAAGTTGTTTTATGGCGTTGTCGCAAGCAATTGCAGACGACTTGGATACAGTAAATGTGTTAACAATCATGCATGAATCTCTTGCGAAAAATAAGAAGGAAGATATTTTGGATATACTTATGTTTGATGTATCTATTACAAAGTTTGGATTACTTGAATGAGCGCAAGAATTACTAGAAAAAATACATACGAATACACAGATTCCAGAAAATATACAAAAAATTGCAGATCAACGTTTATCAGCCAAAAAGACAAAGGATTATGCGATGGCTGACATCTTGAGAGATCAGTTGATATGACTTTGATGGGAAGTTAAGGATGTTGCTGATGGCTATGAACTGATGAAGAAGTAATAGTAAAAAGGCTAGTATAAAATATACTTGGATGAAATAATACTCATGTATGCATATTTTTGTTGCTGGAGTTAGTTTAGGGTTACATCTTGTTTCTTTTCTTCTTTTCGAATTTTGCTAACCTCTTCTCGTTGAATATATTTCTCAGGTGGTTTTTTGATGGAGAGTCACGATGCTTTACGAATGAAACGATCATGCGTAATTTCAGCTCGAACTCATCATGGATATATAATCTCTCATATAATACGATGTTGTGCTAATTTTTTATCATAAACAAATGTGCTTATTCATGAAAAAGTAGGCATAAATATATTGTTTTGATTAGCTTTAATTGTGCTTATTCATGGAGTCTCTGTACTATTAACTTGAATAGTAGTAGATGATGTTGGTAGTGATATAAACATAGAATTATTGATTGTATCTATTCGATTTCAAGTAATACTAATAGCTTCTCATGAAAGTGCATAAGTATATCATGGAGTCTTTGGCGTGCTTAATAAGCGTATTTTGGAAATGTTCGACTCTAGGTATTGTTCAATAAATAAAGGGTCTATGAGTGATACTCGTTCAAATGTTTCAAGGGGAACTTGTATTCGGGTTTTTTCAAATCTATGGAGAACGATATCTCGAAGTAAAAGTGTTGTAAGTTCTCTCTTGGGTTGTGTTATATCTATACGGTCAAGTTGTATATATAATTCACCATGTAACAATCTTCAATGTATTTCTCAGAAAAAACTTATTTGGACATCTTCCTCATTATCTATAATTCATGATATGTCTCCATCTATAGTGATGTGCATATTACACGCTCAAGTCTGTGTGTGCATCCATTCAGTTTCAATGTTGATATTTCCGGTTAATAAATTGTTATCATTTGCAGATTCTATATTTACTAGTGATGGATGAAGCGAAAAAGACGTCGTTGTCGAAGTAGAAAAGACATATTCACTAAAATTGTCTTTCGTTGTATGTCGAATGACACTCTGATGTTCTGGAATTTTTTCTTGTATGCGTCCTAGTCTTCATGACAATAATTGGTTCTTGGCTCAATTAGAGAATGTGTAGTGATAGACACCAAAAGCACAAATAATTGAGACAATAACTAAGAGAAATGTCGTAGGCCACAGATTATTTTTTTTGAATGTCATCTGGATGACTAACTTAAATGAAATAAGTGTAGATATATTGTTTTCGATTGCAAGTTTATACAAAATGTATATTACCTAGTTTAGGTAACAGTTCAAAGAATATCTAAAGAATAAATTAGACATTACGGTGGTAGAATGCATATCAATGTATGAGTAGTTTCATAACAAACATCTGAGATACATTTCTACACACTTTCATATTCTTTTACTTGTATTCGCATATTCATAGATGTCCTCATCATTCAATACATTAGCAATTAATACACTTCGTTGTCTTTCAATCGATATGGTTCAACAAGCAAATTCTTGACATCCCGGTCTCCCAATGTGATGTGCTCCTATGGCATGGATATTGTGGGATCGTTTTTTAAAATTCAATCCTACAGATACTACGCGATATAATAGAGATAGATTTATTTTATCAGCAGGACATTGAAGTGCATTATTGTATTCTTTAATGCATCTCACGTGATATGATATTAGTATAGATGATCTCAAGAATTTTAGACAGCGAGAATCTAATACTCCTGGTCATCCAGAGAATTTTATGACTACTGGCGTTGAGATTACTACATGACCATTAGGGCAATGACTTGCAAGTGCTGTGTGATTTGCAATAGCTGAATCGCATCTTGCTGCTACATATAATACTAACAAACACTCTATTATAGATCATTATACATATGTGTTATGCTCTGATGGTGATCATATGGAATGAATCACTAGTGAGGCTGCTTCTTTGGCTGGTCATTTATGACTGGGTAAGTTGATCGCATTATATGATAGTAATCATATCTCTATCGATTGAAGTACTGATTTAGCTTTTACAGAAGATGTAGGTAGAAGATATGAATCATATGGTTGGCATGTATCTTATGTGGATGATGGTGACACAGATCTAGATGGTATTGCTGAAGCTATATCTATCGCACAGAAAATAACTGATAAACCCTCAATGATTATCGTGACTACAACTATAGGATATGGTTCTCCAAATAAAGCTGGTACATCTTCAGCGCATGGAGCACCACTTGGTGATGATGAATGCATAGCAACAAAAAAACAATTGTGACGACCTACTCCTAATCAGAGATTTGTGGTTCCAGATGAAGTGCAAGACTATTGCGTTGCTAAAAAACAACAAGCTATACAGCAGCAATACAATCGAGAACGTGCATTTTCAACATATATGGAAGATGAACCGAAACTTGCTAGTGAATTGAAAAAGAGATTGAAGTGAAATATCGATATTGATATTGATAAACTATTGCAACAATGTACAACTGATGAAGCTGCGACAAGAAAATTATCTTGAACCTGTTTACAAGTCTTAGCAGATGCTTTACCAGTATTGGTCGGGTGATCAGCTGATCTTACACCATCAAATAATACATATATCAAGAGTTCTCATGATTATCAGAAGCATACACCTGAGTGAAGAAATATAAGATTTGGTGTTCGTGAACATGCTATGTGAGCGATTGCCAATGGTCTTGCTTTACATGGATGATTTGTTTCGTTCGTTGCTACATTTTTGATTTTTACTGATTATATGAAGGCCTCAATGAGGCTTGCTGCGTTATCTAGGTTACAAGTGCTTTATATCATGACGCATGATTCGATAGGATTGGGCGAAGATTGACCAACACATCAACCTATAGAGATACTCGCATGACTTAGAGCTATACCAAATATGTATGTTATGCGTCCAGCTGATGCAGTTGAGGTCGCTGCAAGTTATGCATTGGCATTATCTTTGATAAATTCTCCCACGATCATGTCGTTAACTCGTCAGGGAGTTCCAGCTTTACAAGGAACGAAGTATGAATTAGCAAAAAAATGATGATATATAGTATCTGATGATAGCGATCCAGAAATACTATTGATAGCTAGTGGTTCAGAATTACAATTAGTGGTATGAGCTGCTGAAGAGTTGAGGAGCCATTGAAAACAAGTGCGTGTGATCTCAATGCTGTGTATGAGGCAGTTTGATAGTCAGTCTTCAGAATACAAACAATCTGTGTTGCCGAGCAATATATCCAAAAGAGTAGTTGTAGAAGCAGGATCAAGTTTTTGATGGGGTAAATATGTAGGTTTGAAAGGTAAATATATAACTATAGATTGCTTTGGTGCCTCGGCTCCTGGTTGAGAAGTTATGGAGAATTTTGGGTTTAGTGTCGACAATGTTGTTACAGTTGCCCTGAGTCTTTTCTAATTCTCCGTCATTCCCCCTTCGACAAGCTCAGGGTTACGCAGCAAAGCTTAGGGTGAGGAAGAAAAAAATTGTGTAATTGATAGTATGCTATTATGAAAAAATAAACATAAGAGAAAAAACTACTGAATAGTAAGAAAAGTCTTCCTGAGATTGTCGAAGGAAGAGCTAAAAGAGGTTAAACTAACTGGCTGAAAATTACGTATTTACTACCTGAACCTATCATATATGCATATTTCACCATCTGTTTTGTCTGCTAATTTTGGAAACTTAAACGAAGATTTGTTAGCTATAGAGGAGTATGTCGATCGCTGGCATATTGACGTGATGGATGGTGTATTTGTTCCGAACTTGAGTTTTTGATATCCAGTGATCAAGAAATTGAAAACTAACAAGCCACTTGATATACACCTGATGATGACTCGTCCAGAAATTGTAATAGAGCACCTAGGGTGATTGAAAAAGAAGTGAATGAATATAAAAAATATTTCAACACATGTAGAATTATGAGAAGAGCATGTCAGAGATATGATGCATCTCACCACATTTTTTGATATAGAGTATGGAGTAGGTATCAATCCTCATACAGATGTCCAAGTATTGGAAGATTTAGTTCATGATGTAGATTATGTACTAATTATGTGAGTGGTTCCATGATTTTCTGGTCAGTCATTTATGGCTGAAGTGCTGGAAAAAGCAAAAATACTCCGTTCTTGGCGTCCAGACATTGAATTACATCTAGATGGAGGAGTGAATTGAGAAACAATAGATGCTATTAGACCATATAATTTTGATCTATTGGTTTCTGGATCGTTTGTATTTGGTGCTGAGGATAGAAAGAAGGCGATTGATATACTGAAGGGGGAATGACTACCTGAATAAGATGCCGTGTCACATAGTTTGTTTTACTGTTACAGTGAATCATAGCGAACTACAGTAAGTCACAGAGAGTCTGTCGAACTGGGATGGTCCTTCGATAGGCTCAGGATGTAAAGTAGAGTTCATGATAAAGGTGGGTGTAGTTTAGGTTTATATATTTAACTTATATATTATGCGTATAGCTTTGGCAACAGATCATGGAGGGTTTGAAATTAAGGAATTTTTGAAAACACATTTACTAGAGGAATGATACGAAGTGGAAGACTTTGGTACTCATTCTCCAGAACGTTGTGATTTCCCTGATTATGTAGAGCCAGCAGCTAGGTCAGTTGCCTCTGAAGTAAATGACTATGGAATTTGTATTTGTAAGACTTGACTATGAATGTCTATGCTTGCAAATAAAATTAAATGAGTAAGAGCTGCAGTTATTTATAATGAACATACAGCTATTTCTGCAAGGGAACATAATAATGCAAATATATTATGTCTTGGAGGTTGTCAGGCTACACAAGAGGAATTGGTCCAATGGGTTGAGAAATTTTTTGCTAGTAAATTTCTATGAGGGAGATATCAGGAAAGGATTGATATGTTGGAGGGTGTGTATGGAAAATAATGCTATATTATAACTATTTATATTTCTCATTCATTCATCTATTCATACTTTTTGTTACAAACAAAAAAAGTATATAAAAAACCTTTAGGCGACCTGAACCCGACAATTCAGCTGCTAAACGCTTCTATCAATTTAATACAATAAGTCGAATACAGCGAATATATGCTTCATGATACCTAGATAAAGAGCACTAATCTATTTTTAAGTATATATAATATATTCTATCAAAGTATTCAAAACTCTTGTTTTTCATGTGATATTTACTAAAGTAAATGTATGAATTTACTACAACTTATAGTTATAGTTACGTGATTTGTCTTCTTTTTGTTCTCTATAGATCTGTATGAGAGAAAAAAGTTTAATCTTTTGCACTTCTTAGTGTTTTTTTGTGGTACTGGAGCAGTCGTGTTGTTTGTGATGAGACCTGATTTATTGAATAGTTTTGGTGGTTTTTTTGGAGTAGCAAGAGGAGCAGATTTGTTAGTATATATATCTATTATTTTCTTAGCTTACTTATATTTTGAAACATTAAACAAACTTACAAAACAAAAAATTACCATGACCGAGCTTATAACAAATGTAGCATTACTTCATACAAATACTAATTTTTCACAGATAAAAAATAGCACGAACAAAGACCAATTTGCTTTTCTCATTAGAGCATATAATGAATGAAGTGTGCTTGGCTGAGTACTTCAGGAAATTATTGATGCTGGCTTTACTAAGTTGGTATTGTGTGATGATGGTTCTACAGATACTACGAGAGTAGTTATAGAGAACATACAAAAAAATAATCCACAGGCTCATATATATACTATCTTTCATCCTATCAATAGATGACCTGGCGCAGCAAATAGAACGTTATTTACTTGGGCAAATAAACATGCAGAGGATCTGCAAGTGAATTGGTGGGTAACCTACGATGCAGACTGACAAATGAATATTGCTGATATGGACACGTTTATGGAGGCTGCAATAGAAAAAGTTGATGTATTGCTGTGATCTAGATTTATGCCAGGGTGAGTAGCTCACAACATCTCTTGGGTGAGACGTATTATTTTGTGGGGTTCAAAGTTTGTGACACTTATCTTCAATAAAATCTATGTTACTGATCCTACAAATGGATATAAAGTCATCCACAAAGATGCCTTGAAAAAAATACATATAGAATCTGATGGATTTATGTATGCATCAGAGTTTCTCCAAGAAATACAAGAAAAAGAATTTGCATGGAAAGAAGTTCCAGTTCATATAAAGTATACAGAGTATAGCATTCAAAAAGGTCAAAAATCAGGGAATGCCTGGAAGATATTGCAGAGTTTGATATACAAAGCGTTGTTTTATAAGTAGAGATTGAAACCACATGAAAATATCTATTGTTACTCCCTCATACAATCAGGGTCATTTTATATGAAGAACTATAGACTCTGTTATATCTCAAAGAGGTGATTTTGAGATTGAATATATAGTTATGGATGGTGGATCTAGTGATACAACAGTAGATGTATTGCGCTCATATGAAGAAAAGATAGTTTCTGATTCTAGATATGCTCATGTTACCTTTATTTGGAAATCTGAAAAAGATAAAGGACAGTCAGATGCAATTAATAAATGATTACGTATTGCTACAGGTGATATACTCACGTACATAAATAGTGATGATACATATGAGTCAGGTTGTTTTGACGAAATTATTAACGTGCTTTCACAAGAGAATTCTGATCGATGTTATGGCAAATGTCATATTATAGATGAGAAAGATAATGAAATTAGAAAACGACTTACGTGATATAAGAACTTGTGGTTAAATTCTGGACGATCGTATGGGAAACTATTGACGGAAAACTTTATTTCTCAGATGACAGTATTTCGAACAAGAAAAGCTTTCAAAGAAATATGATTTTTCAATGAAGATGAACATCTGTGTATGGATTATGAGTATTGGCTAAGACTAGGTAAGAAATATACACCTACGTATATACCATCTTATTTGGCAAATTTTCGTTTTTATACGACGAGCAAAAGCTGAACGTTTTATACGAAGCAGTTTAGTGATCAGTATAGGTTAGCCAAGAAATATGCAGAGGTAAATTATAGGTTTGCTTTATTCGTTCATAAGTTGTTTAGATGGAGAACGGTTCGGGTGTATAAGATGTTAGAGATTTTGTGAAAATAGTTTATGTTACTTCTAATAATATTATATGAATTCAAAAAAAAGACTTTTAGTTGTCATACCTTATTTTGTGCCTGCTTGGAGTTATGGTGGGCCAGTTAAAGTTGCTTATGACCACTGTGTATGATTGATAAAAAGATGACGAGATGTAACAGTACTTACTACTGATGCATTGGATGCTGAAAATAGAATCAGAGCCAAAGAAGAGGTAATTGATGGAATTAATATAATTAGATTTAGAAATTTATCTAACTATTTAGCAAAATTTCATAATCTTTATCTGCCATGGTGAATGAAGAGTTGGTTGAAAAAAAATATTAGACAATGTGATGTTGTGCATATTCATGATATACTTAATTTTCCAGCTTGGTGGGGTATGAAGTATGCTCATGTAAATAAAGTTAAATACTTTTTGCAACCTCATGGAATATTATCCTCTGTTCGTTTAGAATCTAAGAAGATGTTTATAAAACAATGGATTTTAAAGAGGATGAAATCACTTTTTGATCAAGCATCTTGATTTCTTGCTCTCACAAAACAAGAAAAAATTGAAATAGAACAATTCACGACAAACCAATATGTTCATATTCTTCCTAATGGAATCAATAGAAAAGAATTTGAATCAATACATACAATTGATATAAGAAAAAAATACTGATTGAGGAATTCAACAACTATATTTTCATTTTTATGAAG